>Ga0316227_1000236_pt1 | contig 86330 bp, 106 predicted proteins | sample TBH18019metaG_FD_206012 | JGI IMG/M metagenome (GOLD analysis project Ga0316227, IMG submission 206012) | Freshwater microbial communities from Trout Bog Lake, Wisconsin, USA - TBH18019 | ecosystem: Environmental > Aquatic > Freshwater > Lake > Hypolimnion/Profundal zone | place: USA: Wisconsin... | reverse complement strand
TTCTATTCTGGTTCTACTGGTTCTAAAGTACAAGTTGCCTGGGCAAGTGCCGGCAACATTAGTATTTTACCTACAACAGTTTCTACAAGTAGTACAACAGGCGCATTACAAGTAGCAGGTGGTGTTGGTATTGCTGGCGCCGCATACGTTGGTGGTGTATTAAACGTAACTGGCGCAACTACATTAAGTTCTGCATTAACTTATGGCGGTGTTACTTTAACTAACTCAGTAACTGGTACTGGTAAAATGGTACTTGATGCTAGTCCAACAATCACAGGCCACGCAACAATTGAAGGCGTAACAGCAACTGGCGCAACTGGTACAGGCAACTTTGTATTCAGTGCAAGTCCAACTGTTACTGGTACATTAACAGCTGCCGCAATTACAGCAAGTGGTGCAACACAGGTTAATAATACATTAGGCGTAACTGGTGTTACAAGCATTACTAATGCTACAGCAAGTACTGGTTCATCTTCTGGTGCGTTGGTTGTCACTGGTGGTGTTGGAGTGGGCGGAGACTTAAACGTATTTGGAAATATTAACGCTGCAAGTTTAAATACAATTTCTTCCAGTCAATTGAATGTCACTGCTCCATTAGTATACCTGACAGGTAACCTATATCCGTATACTTTTGATATTGGTATGTACAGCCACTTCATAGGCGGACCAGCTAACGTATATGCACATACTGGCGTTGTTCGTAGTTATCAAAATAATTACTGGGGTTTCTTTAGTAACGTTAAAACAGAACCAACTGGATCAGTTAACTGGTCCGATACTGGATTAATCTGGGATAAAGTTAAATCAGGCGAATTAACATTAGCAAACACAACAGCAAGTTCAAGTACAACAACTGGTGCTTTAGTAGTTACTGGTGGTGCTGGTATTGCTGGCGCAATTTATGCTGGTAGTTTAAATGCAGGTTCTGGCACAATTACTACATCGGGTACAGTTAGTGCCGGTACACTAACAGGTACATTAAGTACAGCCGCACAAACTAACGTAACAAGCGTTGGTACATTGACTGGCTTGACAGTTAGCGGTACAATCGCTGCAAGTACTAACAACAACATCAACATTGGTGCATCAGGATCCGTATTTGCTACAGTTTACGCTACAACATTTAGCGGTGTGTCAACAACAGCCAAGTACGCTGACTTGGCAGAAAACTATCAAGGCGACAAGAGCTACACTCCAGGCACAGTAGTTATGTTTGGTGGTAGTGCAGAAGTTACGGTAGCTGATGCAGATACAACAGCAGTAGCTGGTGTGGTATCCACGAATCCGGCTCACTTGATGAATGGCGGCCTAACTGGTGCAAACGTAGTGGCATTAGCACTACAAGGACGTGTTCCGTGTCAAGTTATTGGTCCAGTTAAGAAGGGCGACATCTTAGTATCAGCAGGATTTGGATATGCTAAAGTAAACAATAGCCCAGCAGTTGGCACAGTTATTGGTAAAGCACTACAAGAAGTTGTTTTTGCAGGTAAAGCAGTTATTGAGGTAGTTGTTGGTCGTTTCTAAACATTTACTAAAATATGTAACAAAAGCGCACTCGAGTGCGCTTTTTGTTTGGCGATAAATACATAATAAAACAGGACGTAAACAAATGGGATTAACTAGACCAAAAATTTGGGATTTAGATACTAATATAGAGTATTTTTTAGATCCCTTGACAGTATTGCATCAAGCTTCAACACAGGCTAACGTAGACGTAGGATTCATATTTAACCGCGCCAACGGTCTGGTATCAAACGTAGCACTTTACTGGTCAGAATCTCAACAGAGTGTTGTGGTGGCTCTTACAAGTAGTACTGGAGTTACCAACACCAACGTTGCTGTAACAAGTTACGGCAATTTAACAATGGGCAATGTGTTTGTCAATAATCGTGTGGACTTTACGTGGTCTGGAAATACCACCAGCGCCGTTTATCAAATGTTCAATAGTACAACCAACAGCCTCGATACTATCTTTGGGTAATTGATGGCTAAGATTCTTACAACCAGGTTAACTAAAACTGGTAATCTAATAACCAATGGTTACAACGGTTACTTCGACGAAGTTACGCAGTCAACTATCAGCACACGTGGTAATGTGGTCTATGCTGCCTTATTAGATGAAGTTACTAATCAAGGTGGTGGTTCAGCAATGCGACATTTTCGATCAGGTAACTTACAGGTTGCCGGACAGTTCGATGAAGTTACTGGCATGCTAGTAACCAATGGATTAATAGCTTACATAGACGCTGGTAAATTAAGCAGTTTTAATGGTAACGGCGTAACCACAGGCAATAGTGTTCCTGTATTTGATTTAACAGCTAACAATAATGCCACAATGAATGGTACTGTAACTTGGACCAGTGCCGGTCCCTACAGTGAATCCAGTTACTGGCGTTTCCCTACCGCAGGCTCTGGTAACTTTATCAGTACAACAGTGACACAAAATTATCTTGATTGTACCATAGTATTTCAACCTGACTTTACTCTATCTACATCAAGCGGACTAGTTGGATTAATAGCCTCTAGTACGGATGCTACCAGTAGTGACAAGAGCCTGCGTCTTCAAAATGCCAATGGAACTGGACCTTGGCAAACAATAAACCCAGACAACAATGATGGCTGGGCCAACAGCACAACTACTTACTATATCAACGGTGTAGCAACCACTACTAATGCTAACTTGGCATCTGGGTGGAACGTTTTAGGTGGTGCAAGAACCAATACAACAAATGGAGCATTTGCCGGCAACTTTGCTTACTATTTGGGCACAGAAGGTTACAGCGGAGATCTTCGCGATTTTCGTGGTAACATTGCCGCAGTTGCCTTATACAATAGACAATTAACCGCCGCAGAACAATTAAACAACTACAATTATTTTGCCACTAGATACGGCCTACCAACCAACGGTCTATAACGATAAATACTAAACTATGGCAAAACTACAGTCCGGCACACAAGTATTTGGTAATCTAATAGTCAACTCCAATGTGACTCTTGGCGGCGGTATTTACACTACCACAGGACTATTCTGGACCGGTAACGGATACCCGATTAGTACAGGCGGAGGCGGCTCTGCATCCGGAACCATAGGACAAATACAGTATAACAATAATGGTACATTTGGCGCTGTACCTTTATATTATTGGTCTGGTAATAGTACAATCACAACAACATCGGCGGTTAGTACCGGGGTATTAACAGCAACATCATTTACTGGTGCCGGAACAGGCCTAACAAGTATTCCAAATTCTGCGTTAACAAACAGTAGTGTAACAATTGGGTCAACAGCAGTAGCATTAGGTGCAACAGCCGCAACTGTCGCTGGCGTAACGCTAACTAGCCCGACATTAACAACACCAGCATTAGGAACTCCTTCTTCGGGCAATTTTAGTACAGGCACATTTACATGGCCAACCTTTAATCAAAATACAACAGGTAGTGCCGCAACTGCTGGTACTGTAACAACGGCATCGCAACCAAGCGTAACAACACTTGCTGGATTAACAAGTTTAGGAACCACTGGCGTAACAACAACTGTACTTGGTAATTTTGCAATAAATGGTAATCTAACAGTTACAGGCACGCAGACATTTACTAATACCGAAACAGTAACAGCAACAGAGTACGTTAATACAATTAATGCTACAAACTTATATGCAGGTACGATTGGTAATATTGGTGCTAACATTGTTGGCACAGGTACATACTTAACAAGTTTAAATGCAAGTAATTTAACAACAGGTACGGTTAGTGCATCGTTAATCCCGACTTTAAATCAAAACACAACTGGGTCAGCTGCAACTGTAACTGGTGCTACACAATCAGCAATCACTAGCGTTGGCACATTAACTGGGCTAACCGTATCTGGTACTGCAAGTGCAGCAAAGGTAGTTGGCGGATCAAATGCAGGTCCAACTACGGCAAGCAATTACGGTTTACAAGCAAGTGGCAGTTATGGCGGCGGTCTGTCGTTTACAGATGGCACTGGTGGCATTGGGATATATTCAACAAACTCAGGAGGAAACTTAAATTTTGCGTTTGGAACAGCCGCTGGAACAATGGCATCGGTTGTTAATATATCATCTGCTGGTGTGTATAGTGGTAAAGCAACTACAGCACAATACGCCGACTTGGCAGAAAATTATACCCCAGATTCAGAATATGCCCCGGGCACGGTAGTTGTGTTTGGTGGTAGTGCAGAAATTACAGTAACAACAACTAGCCATGATACCGCAGTAGCTGGGGTTATATCCACGGATCCTGCATACTTAATGAATGCTGTAGCCAAAGGTTTACCAGTAGCATTAACAGGACGTGTTCCGTGTCGTGTACAAGGCCCAGTAATTAAAGGGCAAGTGCTAGTCACTAGCTCTACACCTGGAGTAGCACAAGCTATTGATAATTCTAAGTTTTTACCTGGTTGTGTGGTGGGTAAAGCACTAGAAGCAATAAATACTAATACAACAGAGACCATAGAAGTGGTCGTGGGAAGATTTTAAATGCAAAAACTTAAACAGATTTATCGCGCTAACTATGCAGGTGAAAACATTGTTACTCAACTTAATTTGGTCAGCGGTGAGTGGAATCCAGAAACAGAATTTGTACCAAATAGTGTTACAAATACATATACCACTGGACAAGCAGTGGCAATTGGCAACGGCGAAAGTCGACTGGGATTTGATCTACAGTATATTGCTAAACACCAAGGTGGATTACTTGGTGCCAACAGATTACAAAGTTATGGTTGCAACGCACTATATCGTGACATGACTCCGGACTTTTTAATAGCAACCGGCGATGTAATAGTTGATGAAATTGCCAATTCTGACTATACAGCTGATAACATTGTTTACTCTACAGCAGACAAAGTATTAGAGTATCCTGGTAAGTTTTATTTAATTCCGCAAAACGTTCAAATTGATGCCGGCGCTATTGCAGCGTATATGGCCTGCTTTGATGGACACAAAAAAGTATTTCTAATTGGGTATGATCACTATGATGATTTAAGCACAATGAACAATATTTATAAAGATACAAATGGCTATCCAACCAGTGCAGATACAGACAACGGCGAATTCTTTGCAGTAAGTCTTTGTGATGTTATTACTACCTATTCTGATGTAGAATTTGTGCGTGTAATGCAATACGACACGCATTGGGTACATTCCAGAATAACCCCATTGGTAAACTTTAGACAGATTAATTATAGAGATTTTATTATTGAAGCTGATATTGGAATTTTATCAGTTGCTACAGAGAATTAATTTAATATTGATTCTAAGGTCTTAATCTTTTTCTTAACAATATCAAAATTAAAACTACGCCAGAGCCCAGGATGCAAGGGCTTTGGGTGGTCCTTCAACTCAACCCAACAATATCCTCTATGTTCCTCGTTTAGTGTGGGAACAAACTCATCATCTACTGTTACTAAGAAAGTGTAGTAGACAAACTTTTGATTGTCTGCGGTAAATGTTTCTAAAGGAATGAATTTCTTCTTGGTGTAGTCAACACCAATTTCTTCTCTAATTTCTCTAACAAGACCTTGTATAACAGTTTCACCTGCGTCAATCTTGCCACCGACTATACCCCAAAAGCCCTGTTGTCGATGCCTGTTGCGTAGTAAGAAAAGATAACGATTAGTGTTCTTGGCGTAGACTAATGCGCCGCAACCTTCTGTATGCTTGTCTGCCATTATAGCACCAAACTCCATTCGCCAGTCTTGTAAACACCTTCGTAACTCTTGACCCACTGAGTACCGGTCCATTGATACTGAACACTAGTATTCAAGTTGGTTACGTATTGTATAGCAGGTTCTCTACTGTCAAATACTATAGTCCAGTAAGCTCCATTCCACTCAATGATATCGTTTGCTCTAGCAATTAAGTTGGTGCCGGCAGCACCTTGCCATGCCACTGCGGGAAAAGTATCAGCATCGCCAATTGGATTTAAAATCAAGTAACGTGTTCCGGTCGCCGGATTTAAAATATTACTATTAACAGTTACATTCATTGGATCGATAATTGCATTCACCGCAGGTACGGTATTTGCCGGTAGTGTTGCGGAAATTGGAGTAAACAATAAACTAGCAGAATCTGTTGGGTCGTATGCCACAGTACCAACAATCTCATGTGGCCCATCGGAATGAGTAAACTGTAAACGAACTTGACTTACACCATTGGTTAATGCACCATATAGATTTACTAGTCCGTCCCACTTGGCTTTCTCACCATATATGTTACCGTCGTCGGTGCTAATTGGACCTTGGTATAGTGTCAAGGTATTACCCATATATAAAATTTCGTAGGATAGCGGTGTGAATTTTTGTTGACTCATTAGCCCTTGTAAATTTGTTACAATGTCTGGGTTTAATCCACCATCGTTGCCGTATATACTAGCAACAATTTGCGTAACAACACCGGCCTTTTTAACCTTAGCAGGCAAGTTTAGCCAAATTGGCATTTCAAATGTTAAGGTAGTAATGTCGATGGTAGTATCATCGCCCATCATTGGTACAGTTCTGTTAGTATAACTAACGTCGGTTAAAAATACAACACTCAGACTTGACCAATCAACATAATTGTCAGAATTTTGAATTTCTAATCCGGGATTAAACAAAGGTAATATCTGCTCAATTAGTTGGTGTTTCTGATCTATGTTACTAGTCCAGATGTCTAGTTTAACCTGCAACTTATACGGAGCCGGCATCAAGCGTTCAACAGTATACATATTATCTTTTGTACCAGTGTATGCTTGTGTGGATTGGTTGTATGCCTGTTCGCTAACAGTTACCCGACCTTCGTAGGTAGGATTAAGCATACGTTCACGGTCATATACTAGACCGTATATATAAGTAGCCATGGCAGGAACAGCATTTAATGTATTTTCGCTATTGCCGCGCAAGATCATTGCCGCCTGGCGACTAGCATCTCCATAGTATACAGGAACTGTTTGTAGAGTTTTATTACCAGACGAATCCTGCCCAAACTCTACTTGAAAGTTTGAGCAGAGTCTAACAAACTGTAATACGAATCTACGTATTTGTGCATCGTAAGCAAATTGAACGGCCATTATATTCTCTATTCGTTATCTGGATTGTCTGCACGTGGTGTCAATGCTAGACTTAAATTCTGACGTTCATTATGGACTTGCCCTAATGCGTCAGTAAAGGTATTGGTGTTATTTACATAACTATTGCGCTGAGTCGCATTGTTTGCAGCACCTGGGGTAATGTTAGTGCGTACAGCGTCTTCGATCTTGCGCCAGAAGCTACCATCAAATCTGAATAAACGATTTGGTAAGTAATCTAAGCGTAGGAAATAGTCACCTTCGCTTGGGTTAGCAGGGAAGCTGATACCGGCACCGGTTACCAAACCGTTTGGTGCTTTACCATCGCCAGTTAGGTAGCCTTCAATCTTGGCAGCAGGACTGGAAACACCAGAGTCAGCAGTAACATCAAGCTCGTCTGCGGTAATTGCAGTATTGTCGACAGTGATAGGATTGCCCACTGGAGTACCAGCAGAATCGATTGGGGTGATATACATTGAACTGGTGTCATATCCAGACAATGGGATATCAGTTTCAGCCTGTGTAATAATTGCGTTATTAATATTTTGATATAAACTCAGCGTACTTAAAATATCTCCCACAGGAGTTGAAGTATCGGGCCCGGCTTTGATATTATTAAGGATATCTTTGTACTCTTGACTATCTACTAGAGGATTGAGTTTGACACGCCACAAGTGCGGCCACCAAGTTGGGCTAAAGCCTTCACTTGCAAAACTTGCATCGCCGACTACATAATATCTTTTTAATGCAGCAGGAACATCACTATTTAATGCGTCGTAATCTTTTAGGTGTTGTAGTTCTAATACGTCTCCGGCAATCAACTTACGACCTATCATGTCGACCATGTCGCGTAAATGGAATACCATAAAGATGGTGCCAGTTTGTAAGAATAAACCAAATTGACTTAGGTCAAAGTCTTGATCGGCACGTTGATAAATGCCACGCATTTTGTACACGTCCTGATCGTACTTGCGGTCACGGTTCTCTGTCCATAGCAAGTCTTGGATATTCATTTCACTTTGGTTAGTGTATGCTGGTTGAGTAGCATCTGGGCTAAATCCAATTTGTGTAGTTGATGGGACTGCTGCGGTAGTTGGTAAATTTAATGTGATACTGGTAGTGGTCAATTGGGTCACTACAGCACCTGCAGGGATACCATTGCCATACACAAACATACCATTTTTAACACCGTTGGTATTGCTAAAATTTAATACAATGTCTGCACTAGACTGGCTAGAACTTGTTGATAAGAATAATCCTTGTGGATTTATACCCAGGTATTTGTTAAGAAGTACTCCGGTGCCGCCAATGGTAAACATCTCAGAAATTCTACGATCCATAAACTTATAATCGTTTGTGTGTTTGCCATCTTGCCAGAGCGATAAACGGGCCATTATTGTATCCTTATTATCATATTTATCTAAGATACACGTGCTTGACTGTTAAATACCAAAATGTTATACTAGTACTATGGACTTAAATGTTGCTCTAAAACACCGCATTGATACAGCATTTTTTCAAATCATCGAGATGCCTCCTGGCCAACGTACAGATTTACAAAGAATGTGGCGTGTGGCTCGCGGCCGTTGGAATGAGCTAGACATAGAACTAATTGCTTGCCGTAGGCAAAACAGGCGTACTCCACGATATCAAGACATTGAAACTGACCTGTTAGAACGCATGGAAACTATTGAAAAATACATAACTTTTGGGTTATTGACAAGATAAGGTAATTAAAGTATAATAGCACTATGTTAATATTTTTAGACACCGAATTCACCGATTTCCCCGAAAGCGAATGCGACTTGATTGCAATCGGTCTGGTAGCCCAAGATGGCCGGGAATTTTATGCTGAATTGACAGACTATAGACAAGAAGCCTGTAGCGGGTTTGTCATCGAAACGGTGTTACCATTATTAAAGCAACATAAGAATCGAGTCGAAGGAACCCACTGGGAAGTGGCCCGGGAACTTAACGAATGGTTGCAACCTTATGAACAAGAGTGTACCGTTTGCTTTGACTACAGCACTGATTGGTATTTGATGCAGAAGGTATTGTTGATGTTGCCTGATGAAGATCTTCCTGACTTTTTAACAACCAAGAATATCTGGGGCGATTTAGATCAAGATGCATTAGATTGGTTTTGGAAAGAGCGAGATTGTATTGGATGGAAACCGCACATGGCATTATATGATGCTCATGCCAATATGTTTGCATATAAACCATTGGTGAGGGAAAGAAATGTATAAAGTATATTGGACCGATCGAGATGGCAAGCCAGACGCAGAAGAATTTAGTGACTTAACTGTAGCCTTAAAGGTAAGTCACTCGTTACGCAACGATGGATTTGAACATGTAGTAATGTCAAGCCAGGTTAAAAACAACGTAGGTAAACTCGGGGTTGATAGTGTTGTTGATGGTGTGTTGCCCGATGGTAATGTTTACGAATGGAAGATGCGGAGAACACAATGAAAATGTATATTTGTATTAAGCAGGATACACCTGTTGGTATGGCAATGAATGCCGCGGCACATGCTGGATTAATGTGTCACTTAGAATTTAATTCCATGCCTGACTATCAAGAGTGGCTGGCAAAGTCATTTAAGAAAGTTACTTGTGCAGTAACAGACGCAGAGTTTGCTATGCTTAAACAGCTAACTGGTAAGGTTATTGTAACTGAAAGCCGTATGGACAATGCTGAATTAGCTATTGTACTTACTCCTCGACAGTCTAACGAGTGGCCTGAATTTGTAAACCTATTGAAACTTTGGAAATAAAATGGCTAATATTAAAATTAATGGTAAAGCAACAAAGATTAAAAAAGCGGCACCCCGCAATAGTTTAATGCTCGACGAAAAGTACGTAGGTGAGGAACCAGTCTGGGATACCGAACGTGCAAAAGACATGCCATTTGAACAGTTTGATCACTTTATGCGTAAGAGTTTAAACTATTATAATTACTTCTTTAGTCAAAAGGACTTAAAGAAATATGTAGTGGAGTGGATGAAAGAAGTTAAGGACTTTGACAAAGACGAAATACGTGCATTTGAACGTGCCGGAGATCGCACAATAACAATGACCACTTGCGGACTTATTATGGCGCACCGTCAAGGCATGCCATTGCAAGAACGTCACCTTGAATATATCGACATTGACATTATTAAAAGCATTGCCGGTGGCCCAGCGGAAGAAGAAGTATTAGACGTTGTAGTAGAAGCACCTAAAGCATACGTTCCTACTATTCAAGATCGTATGAATGAAAAAACAGCAGACACCATTGGTGAATTAGAAGGGCACTACGATGAGTTTATTAAAAATATCAAGTATAGCTTTAAGCCTTATGATTATTTTGTGGCTAATAATGTCGCTCAATCTCAATTAAGTAAATACGAAGCAGTTTATCAAGCTCGTTTTGATGAACTTAAACTAGCATTTGAAAAGACAGACGAGCAAGTAACTGAAGGATATAGTCATTATAAATCTGCAGACTTTAAGCGCATCTTTGCTTTCCTAGATCAAATCTTAAACGACATTATCCAATATCGTGGCCTGAAGAAAGCAACTAAGAAAGTACGTGCTCCTAAATCTGTCAGCAAAGAGAAAGTAGTTAGTAAGCTCAAGTATGCTAAAGAAGATAAAGTCCTGCGTTTGATCAGTATTAATCCCGCAGATATCATTGGTGCTCAAGAACTATGGGTTTATAACACCAAAACACGCAAGCTAGGCAAGTATATAGCTGACAGTTTAAAAGGACCTCTAAACGTCAAAGGAACCGGCATTATTGGCTTCGATGAGCACAAATCCATCACTAAAACACTCCGTAAACCTGCCGATACGTTGAAAGACTTCGCTAAAGCTACTAAGATACAATTACGTAAGTTTATGGAAGATATCAAAGCAACTGAAACAAAACTCAACGGTCGTATTAGTGCAGATGTGATTTTATTAAGAGTACAATAACCTACTACTCCGTTATCGGTAATAAATACTAGATAACGGAGTAATAAATGACAGCAGGTCTAACACCTTTTACAGGTAACGTAACTAACGAAACTGGGTTTGATGCCAATAATAATGTAATTACGGCTAGCTTGTACAACCCAGCAACCGGAACAGGTGCAGGTGAAATTGCATTCTCCGGTAATCCAACAATAACAAATCCTGGAGTTCAAGATCCAAATTGGCAGTTTGGTAATACAACTGACAGTATGCGAGCCAGCATTATAGACTATATTCGTATGCGTTTAGGCGATGGCATTGTTGACGTTGAATTAGAAAACGAACACTACGAAATGGGCATCAATCAAGCTCTGATCAAGTACCGTCAAAAAGCACAAAACGCTACAGAAGAAAGTTACTGTAGTTTGCAACTGCTCCCAGAAACACAAGAATACATATTACCAAAAGAAATTAGAGGCATTCGCCAAATCTTCCGTCGCGGCATTGGTAATACTTCTGCTAGTCAATTTGAACCATTCAGTTCGGGTTATTTAAACACATACATGTTGACTGCGGGTCGTGTTGGTGGATTAACCAACTACGAATTATTTGTTGACTATCAAAAATTAACAATGGTAATGTTTGGTGGCCACATTAACTTTACATTTAATCCAGTTACCAAGCGACTAGTTATTGCTCGCAAAATGCCGTGGCAAGGCGCTAATCCAGACCTACACGAAATTGAATCTGTGTTGTTATGGATCTTTAATGACAAACCAGACCAAATGATTTTTAATGATACATTTGCTTTTCCGTGGATTCAAGAATATGCCTACAGCTTTTGTAAGCGCATACTAGGGGAAGCACGTAGTAAGTTTAGTCAAATTGCTGGACCGCAGGGCGGATCAGCATTAAACGGTGATGCTCTTAAACAAGAAGCTGCAACCGAAATGGAAAAACTCGAAGACGACCTAAGAATGTATGTTGATGGCTCGCAACCACTGACTTGGTTAATGGGATAGTTGACTTAACCCATTAAGTATGTAATAATGCTCCTATAACATGGAGCATTTTTATGATCATTGGCGTTTGCGGGTTTATTGGTTCGGGTAAAGACACTATTGCTGACTACTTGGTTGGCTTTGAAGGATACCGTCGTGATAGTTTTGCTGGCACACTTAAAGATGCAGTGGCAGCAGTATTTGGGTGGGATCGAGAACTGCTAGAAGGACGAACTCCGGAAGCTCGTGCTTGGCGCGAACAAGTGGATGCATGGTGGGCCACTAGATTAAATATGCCCAACTTAACTCCACGTTGGGTACTACAATACTGGGGCACAGAAGTATGTCGCAAGGCATTCCATGATGATATTTGGATTGCTGCTCTGGAAGCACGCCTAGCACGTCGTAGTGACGATACTGTTATTAGTGATGTGCGTTTTCCCAATGAAATCCAAAGTATTCGTAATACAGGCGGTAAAATTGTATGGGTCAAGCGTGGGCCATTACCAACCTGGTACCACTTGGCTAAAAATGCAAACTCGGGAGAAGCTCCTATTGCACGTCAGATGCTTGATGACTTGGGTATTCACGTTAGTGAAACTGCCTGGGTAGGCACAGAGTTTGATATAGTGATTGAAAACAACGGTACCATTGACGAATTGTACACCAACATTAAAAATCTGGTACTATAGTAGCGGGTTTCCATCCAAGCCTACTTTTAAATACTTCTTGCTGGCAGTTTAAGCATATTGTTTTTAAATTAGTCCAGTTGTTATTCTTTAAGTTGCCGTCTACGTGAAATACTATGCTTTGACTAGCCAACGTAAACTTAAAATTGCATTTCTCACACCGGTCGGTTTTTTTGTAACCCGAACGTTGCCATGCTGGTGGGTTTGGCTTTAACTTCTTTCCCTTCCTTATACAACTAGAACATAGTTTTCTGTAATGTGTTATGCCATCACGTTTATAGTTGACGGCAACAGGGTTGGTGTGACACGAAGGGCATAGTTCTCTGGTAGACATACTGTATTTAGCACCATTTAAACACACAAACCTTTGCCAAGGCACCTATAACCGCCACATTTTATACCTTTATAATAAATAACTGTAACATGTATTTTAAAGGAATATAACCATGGCACTAGTATCCCCAGGAATTTCGATTTCCATAAACGATCAAAGTCAATACGTTAATGCTAACGTAGGCTCAGTACCACTAGTAATTTTAGCAACAGCACAAGACAAGACATACAACGGTGCTCCTGCTACAGGTACAAGTAAGGCTAACGCAGGTAAGTTATTAGCGTTCAGCGGTCAACGTGACCTAGTAACACAAATGGGCACACCAACTTTCCAGATTAGTTCTTCTGGTACACCAATTAACGGTAGTGAAATTAACGAATACGGTTTAATGACAGCATATAGCGCATTAGGCCTAAGTAATCAGTTATTTGCTATTCGTGCCGATATTGACTTAGACCAGTTGATCGGAACTAGTGTTCGCCCGGACAGCCCACCAGCTGACGGAACATACTGGTTAGATACTATCAACACAGTTTGGGGTATCAACGTTCTTAACGCCACAACAAATACATTCAGCTCAGTAACTCCGTTGAGTATTACTAATGCTGCTCAAGTATACAACGACAATAACTTTGCATACAACGTACCAACACCAATTGCTTCAGTTGGTAATGTTGGACAATATGCAATGGTATTAGTTAATACAGACGGCACAATCCCAACTATTATCCGTTTATTTTATAAAGCTAGTGCTAACAGCGTTGGTTTAAACAATACTTGGGTACAAGTTGGTTCTGCTAACTGGCAAAATTCTTTACCTGTAGTAACTGGAACTATTAAGAATCCAACTATTACAGCAAGTAGTACATTAACTATCAACACTATTACAGTAACTACAAGCTCAACTACTACCGTGGCAGCATTAGCAGCAAGTATTAATTCTGCTAACATTCCTGGTGTTAGTGCCGCGGCAGTTGGTGGACAATTAGAATTGTTTGCAACTAGTGCCGCTGCAAGTACTGGTGGTTCAGCAAACGGTAAGATTACTTTAACTGATGGTACTAATACTCCATTGGCAAACTGTGGAATTACAGTTGGATCATACTATTGCCCATACTTGTTCTACGGTTCGTTTGCTCAAGCCCCAACTGGTGGCTGGTATTCAACTGATACACAACCACGTCCAAGTGGAAGTATCTGGTGGAAAACAACTAGTACTGGTCAAGGCTTTAATCCAGTATTAACTCAGTATAGTGCAGCATCTGGTTCATTTGTTCCAGTTAATGTACCAATGTACGGTACTGCTACTATTGCAACCAATGCCGAAGATCCAGTGGGCGGTGGCGTAAATATACCAGCTGGTACAACTTTTGCTCAGTTTAGTCTTTCTGATACTACTGCAAACAATTTTAAATTTACTCCATTTACTGGCCAACCTGTTATAGGCACTGGCGGTACACCTAGTACATTTACATCTGGTAATAGCTATACTGTGCAATCAACAACACCTGGTACAGCCGGATTTACTACAACAACAATTACATTGTCAAGTACTACAGCGACAAGTTTTGTTAGTGATTTACTAGCAGCAAACATCCCTTATGTTACTGCCAGTGTAAATGCCAACGGTACTATTAGTATTAGTCATACAGCAGATGGTCAAATTATTCTTACTAACGTAACTGGAACTCCGCTAACAGCAGCAGGTTTTGTGGCCGGCCAAGGATCAGGATTTACTATCCGTACAACTACTGGCCAAGTTATTATTACTAACATTACTAACATAACAAGCAACATCAATTATCAAGCTAGTGCACCTTACGCTGCTCCAGCAACCGGTACTTTCTGGTATTACAGTGAGCCAGCAGATGTTGATATTATGATCAACAACGGCAATGGTTGGTATGGCTACAAAAACGTATCCAGTGATGTTCGTGGTTATAACTTAGGTAACACTGACCCAGAAGGCGTTATTGTTACTGCAACAGTTCCGCCTGCTACACAAACTGACAGCACACCTTTAGTTGCTGGCGATTTATGGTTAGACAGCGGCGACCTAGCTAACTTCCCAAGTCTATATCGTTATAACGGTCGTGCATGGGTAGCTATTGACAACACAGACCACGTGAGTGCAAACGGTATTATTTTTGCTGATGCACGTTGGGATAGTACAGGCACTACTGATGTAGTTGCTGGTGCACTTCCAAGTATTACAACCTTGTTAACAAGTAACTATATTGATCAAGATGCTCCGGACTATCGTCTATATGCTCGCGGAACATTACTGTTCAACATGCGTCGCAGTGGTTACAATGTTAAGAAATTTGTTCCTGGTTATTTCAACGCTACAAGTTTCCCTAATTTACCAACAGTTCCTGGTGCATCAAGTAGTTTACCAACTATTAAAGATGCATGGGTTACAGCAAGTGGATTAAACGAACAAGAAGTAATGAACGCTGGTTCAATGGCTCAACGCCAAATGGTTGTTGATGCAATGGAAGCTGCTGTTAGCAGTAACTTAGATGTTCTAAGTCCAGTATACAACTTCAACTTGATTTGTGCTCCTGGTTACCCAGAGCTAATTCCAGACATGGTTACATTAAATGATAACCGTGGTGCTACAGCATTCGTTATTGCTGATGCTCCAATGGACCTAGCACCAAACACAATTGACTTGACTAACTACTTTGATAACACAATGGGCGGCGGTTTGCCACAAATTGCAAGTCCATACCTAGGTGTTTACTACCCAGCTGGTTTAACAAACGACTTAGCAGGTAATCAAGTTGTTGTTCCAGCAAGTCACGCAGTACTACGTACTTTCTTGTACAATGACCAAGTTGCTTACCCATGGTTTGCTCCAGCAGGTACTAAGCGTGGTTTAGTTGACAACCTAAGTGACATTGGTTACATTGATTCAGTATCCGGTGGGTTTGTACACAACGGTATTAACCAAGGTCTACGTGATGCATTGTTTGGACTAAATGTAAACGTTATTACACAACTACCTAACGTAGGACTTGTAGTGTTTGCTCAACAAACACGCAGTGGAACATCATCTGCACAAAGTCGTGTCAACGTTGCTCGTTTAGAAAACTACTTACGTACAATCTTTGCAAGTATCAGTACTGGTTACTTGTTTGAACCAAATGATCAAATTACAAGAAAATCTATTGCAAGAGAATTTGAACTTGCTCTTAACAACATCCTAGCACTACGTGGATTGTATGACTTCTTGGTAATCTGTGATACAAGTAACAATACACCATTTACAATCTCTAATGATCAGTTGTATGTGGACGTTGCTATTGAACCAATCCGCGATGTAGAATTTATTTACATTCCAATCGCAATTTACAATCCTGGCTCAATTAAAGCACTTGGCGCATCATCAACTTAATAGATAAATAAGAGTATAGGAGAATAATATGGCTTCATTAAGTAATTTTACAGTACCTTTAGCAGGTGGCGCAACTAGCGGCACCTTGCTAATGCCAAAATTAAAGTATCGCTTCCGTGCTACTTTTACAAACTTTGGTGTTGCTAACAACACAGAGTTAACAAAACAAGTAGTTGATATCAAGCGCCCGAGCGTTAAATTTACTCCGGTTACACTTGATGTTTACAACTCAAAGGTCTACTTCCAAGGTAAACCTGAATGGGATGAAACAACAATCAATCTACGTGATGATGTTACTGGTGCAGTTAACACACAAGTTGGTCAGCAGATCCAGAAACAATTTGACTTCCTAGAGCAATCAAGTGCACCAAGCGGTATTGATTATAAGTTCCAGTTAACTTATGATATACTTGATGGCGGCAATGGTACAACAACTCCTAATATTCTTGAATCGTGGGAATTGGATGGTTGCTTTTTAAGTTCAGTTGACTACGGTGATATGGCATACAGCAGTAATGACGCAGTTCAAATTGCATTAACTATTAGATTTGACAATGCTATCCAGACTATTGGCGGCGGCGTTGGAACTACAGTTACTTCACAAACAACTGGCTCAACAATCACTGGTTAATTTAATTTAACTCACTAAAAACCCGGACTTAATCCTCCGGGTTTTTTATTGGATAAATATTATATATGGCAACACCTGCAAACCCAAACTCTCTTAACGGACCGGCTACTTCGATTAACAAGTATCTACAACCATCTAAGACAACAACAACATTAGATGATGGTTCAACTGGCATAGTCAATGTTCGTAATTACCAACACGCAAGTAGAATCTTTGTTGATGGAAATTATAGACTTAGTCCTAAGATGGGTTATCTATTCTATGTGGAATTTGACTTTAATCCGCAGATCAGTAACGTAAGCAATCTTACTGCTCAAGAGCTAGGTATGATTGTTAAAAGTGTTAGCTTACCAAAATTTACAATTGATACAAAAATACATAATGCTTACAATCGTAAGAACATTGTACAAAACAAAATTAACTACGATCCTGTCAACATTACATTCCATGATGACCAAGCAGACAACGTAAGAAGCTTTTGGTATGATTACTATAGCTTCTTTTATCGTGATAGTGATTATGCAGATGCCACCTACGGAATAATTAGCAAGTATCAAGAGCGTCCTAGCTTTGAATGGGGTTATACACCTCGTCCGGTTGCTAGTTACAATTCACAAAATGCTTATCAACAGTATCAATATATTAATGCTATAAGAATTTATAGTTTATACCAAAAGAATTTTAGCGAGTACGAATTAATTAATCCTATTATTACTAGTTTTAAACACGGTGATCACGACAACGGGTCGCAGGAGTTTATGAATCACCAGATGAGTATTTCGTACGAAACTGTCAAATATCAAACAGGATACACAACTACAAATACCGCAGGCGGCTTCATTGATTTGCATTACGACAATACACCAAGTCCAATTGCTCCTGCAGCAGGCGTTGATATTGTGTCCGACGGACGTGGTGGATATACAGCCGCACCGCAGACTGTGACCGACTTGGCTGATTATAATTTAACAACGTCGGGTGGATCAGTTGTTGCTTACCCCAACACCGGAGCATTAAATGCTTCTACTAGTTTTGCTACAGTAGCAGCAGGATTACTTGGGTCGGCCGCAACAGCATTAACCAACGCAGGCGGATTTGCTTTACCTGCACTTGGCAGTTTACTTGGCGGTCTTGGCGCGGGCACCCTTGCAGCAGGACAGCTGGGTTCAGCGCAAGGCTTGTTAAGTATGGCAACAGCCGCAATACAAAATCCCAAGGCTGCTCTTGCCACAGTAGAGAATATGGCAAAAACTGGTGTAATGAACGCAGTAACACAATCTATAAACGGATTATCTGCAGGAGGTGGTGCAGTTGCTGCCGCAGGAATTACAGGCGGATTAGCAACAGCCGCATCTGGGTTAGAATCGGGGATTGCATCTGGTGTTAAATCGTTGTCAACTGCAATCGGCGACGCATATAATTCTGTGTCAGACGAAATTAATTCGTTAACAGCTACTCAAGCAACATTTAATCCCGATGGGTCAGTTGATGCATCCAACTTGGCCGGTTGGGCCAACGGTGGAGGTTAATAATGGCACAACAAATTTCAACAGCAACCAACATACAGGCACCAGACTTATCTGGTAGTCAGAATAATGTTAATCAATACTTTAACAATTTCTTCCAAGGTACTTTTGCAATCAGCGCAAATGCCAATGATGCTATTATTGCATATTTTGAACAATATACTGGTAATGCCGCGTCTGGCCAAGCTCTTGCTGCTACCGTAGTTTATACAGCACAGGCACAAAATCTTGACCCATTAACAGTATTATCAGAATTCCAAAAATTAACTCCAGGCCAACTAAACAATTATTTGGCAGCGTTTTTAAACTTCAATAGAGTTGCTACTAGTACAATCGGTATTAAAACAAAACCAACAACTAGTCCGATGATCACTAGAACTATACTACCATAATGGCAAAATACGCACAAGGTAAATTTCAATTACAAAATCCTGCCAAGTATGTTGGAAACAAAACTCCAACATATCGTTCAAGCTGGGAATTTGTATTCATGCAATTTTGCGACAACAATCCTAGCATACTACAATGGGCCAGTGAAGCAGTTCGCATCAATTATCGTAATCCATTAACAGGTAAGAATACCATCTACGTACCAGATTTTTTAATTACATATCAGGACGCTGGTGGCGCCCAACATGCTGAAATAGTTGAAATTAAACCTAAAAAAGAAACTACTTTAGAAGGTGCAAAAAATGTTCGAGATCAAGCCAGTGCCATTCTAAACATGGCAAAATGGGAAGCTGCTAGACAATGGTGCAAAGCCAATGGCTTAACTTTTAGAGTAGTAACCGAAGATATGATTTTCGCTCAAGGTCGCGGCAAATAAATAGTTGTATGACAAAAAAATTAGAAGAGTTATTTAACTTGCCGTCTGATGACGCGACCCCAGCAGAAGCCGAACAGCATATTGCTGAAAATCGTCTGCTTATAACAGATGTTGATACTGCAATAGATCGTATTGATGCTGCACTCCCAACAGTACATGATTTAGATACTGGCGATAAAGAACTAGACGAACTAGCAAAATTGGCACAAGATAAAGCCGAAGATCTAATAGATTTAGGTATGAATGTAGAGCCACGATTCAGTGGTGTTATACTACAGACAGCAAGTGTAATGCTAGGTCATGCCATTACAGCTAAAACTGCCAAATTAGACAAAAAGCTAAAAATGGTACAGTTACAACTAGCCAAAGCTAAACTAGATTACCAAATACAAAAAGACAATAAAAAAGACGCCACTGGCGAAGATGAGCCAATTGACGGAAAAGGTGTAGTATTTGACCGCAACGAGCTAATAAAACAAATTTTGGGCAAGCAAGACAAATAGCCCAATCTGTATAAATATACAATAATAGGAATATGAAATGAAACCTTTTCAAAGTTACATTTACGAGATGAACAAGCCGTACGAATTTCGTATCAAAATGGCTACCATTAATCCAAAGGATGTAATGGAACAAATTAAGAACGCATTAAACACTTGGCAGTTAGAAAGTATTAGTGCTGTTAAGAGTATGCCAATCCAAGAGCACCGTGAGTTCCCACAATGGGGTCCTTGTGAGTGCTGGACATTTGATGTCAAGGTTGCATACCCATGCAATACTGTACAAATTCGCCAAACCATCAAAGAACGTGCCCAAATCAATCCTGATTGGATTGTAGTACGTAATTTAAACGAAGCTGAATTTACAGATGAAGCAGAAGCTCTTGGTAAAGATCACACAGGTGCATTGTTAGACGAACCAGACTTAAAAGATGCACCAGATGCACAATCACTAGCAGGCCAAGTACGCATCGGCAGTTTATTAAAAGAATTAGAATCACGTAAATTTGATTTTGCTCAAGACAGTAAAGAAGCAGGTAAAACTACTAACGATATTCCGCAAGGCAATGTTGACCCAGTAGGTAGCAAGCAAAACAAAATCCCAGATCCAACAAAAGGTTAATACAATGAGCAAGAATCATCCACACGACAATATCTATAGCATCTTAGGAAAACTAGATGCATTAAAGCCAACCCCAGAAGAGAAGCATCAATCTCTTATTAAAGAGATACGTGAAAGCGTTGAAGCTCAGGGTTCCATTACTGAAGGCGTTAGTGCAACAGAAGCCAAACTAGCTCGTCAATTTGCCGAAGGTAAAGACGAAGGCAAGCCGGGTAAGACATTTGCTAAGATTGCAAAGTCTGCCGGTGAACACTATGGTTCAGCTGAAGCTGGCAAGCGTGTTGCTGGCGCAGTTCGTGCTAAATTAGCCAAGCAAGGTAAGTTGGAAGAAACATTTGATGGTGGCATGGGCGCCCAAGGTGGCGTTGTTGAAACAGCTCCTCCAGGCATGGAAGACATGGTAATGAAGTTGAAGAAAGAATATCCTGGCGAACCTGCCAAGGCTTTTGCAACAGCATGGTCAATCTACAACAAGAAGCACGGCAAGAAAGAAGAAAGTCGCGAAGCTTGTACAGAATGCAGTATGGAAGAAGCTCTAAGTCCAGAACAAAGCAAACGCCATGATGCCAAGTCCAAAGAAGCATTTATTCAGATCTGTCGTAGTCACGGCATGTCCGATGAACAAATCAAGCGCAAGTTAGCTCGTTGGGCCAAGACCCCTGGTCAAGAGCACATGAAGGGTATGCAGGAAGATCCGCAAGAAGCGTTTCAAGAAGGCGAAGTAACACAACCAATGAAGGGTGTTACTCGTCATACTAAAACTGACTATCCTGGATATCCATCAGACGATTTAGAAAAAGATGATGACCGTACTGGTCCTAAAGCTGTAGGTGGCAAAGGCCGTCCACGCAAAGCAAGTACAGTTAATCCACGTGTTGATCCCAATGCACCTAAAAAAGGCCGCGGTCGTCCTTCTAAGGTTACGGCACCGGGTGCAAGTACTTTAGCTGACCCATTTGGTCGTGTAACAGGTATTACTCCTAAAGGTAAAAAAGGAACAGTACATAGCATGGATGAAAGTATGGCTCGCATGGAAAGTCGTTTCTTAATAGAAATGAACTTCCGCAAGATGGAAGAAGAAACAGGGCATAGTATGGACGAACTAATGTCCGAACTACAACAAGACATTAATCATTATAAATCAACTGGACATTGCAGTGACAAGTTAAAAGATTTCTTATCTATTCACTCACACAGTAAAAAGCAAATGGCCGATGAAGCTGCTATGGAAGCTGCTGCACAACAGCCAGCACCTGTTAATCCGCATCCAGTGGGATCAAGTTTACCAGCTTCACAAATTCCAGGCAAAGCCGATTTACTAAAAGGCAAAGGCCGTGACTACTATGAAGAAGAGACAGATCCGTTAGAAGGCGAATTAAACGAGTTAGCTAAACTAGCTGGCTTAAAAGTTGCCGACGAAGGTAATGCGTTTACTGGTAAATTAAAATCTACACCAAAAGGCGGTAACTTTGAATTAGGCGGCAAAGGCTATACAGATACAAGTACATTAGATGAAGAGCCAAATGAAGGCAATGCTTTCAGCGGTAAGTTAGCTCAAGCTAAAGCACAGCATAAAGATCATTTTGAACTTGGCGGTAGAGAAATTGAAGTGCAAGAAGCTGATGTAACTGTTGATGCAGAGCCAGAAGAACATGCTAATAGCCCAAAAGAAAAATATCTTTCAATGAAGGCTAGTACTATGAACCCAGGCGAGGCAGACAATGGTGAAAAAGCCATGCACCCCGATCGTCCTACATTCAAGAACGGCGACAACGCATTAGCTAGACCAGCAACTAGTAAAGCAACAACACTAGAAGCTAGATTATCTGCAGAATACGAAAGTATTAAAAAAGTTAATTAATGAAACAATATCGAATCACCAGCGAAAACTTTGTACTCCAAGGCGAAACTGGTGATGCCGATGCTGTTATGGATGCACAAGATTTATATCAAATTAAAAAGTTAGCTGGGTTAGTTTCAGAAGCTAGTGTAGGCGGTGTCCCAACAACACCAATGGCAGCCGAAGATGGCATCATAAGCCCGGTTGGTAGTAACATTAGTAAAACTGCAGAAGATCGCAATGCACTAATACACAAGTATCATGCTACACCTGGATCGGACTTGTGGTTCATAATTAACTTTACCAAGCCATACTTAAATGGCAGTATTGAAAGTAAAATTCAAGAATACTTTAAACGTCATCCCGAAGCCTTGCCTAAACAAGACCCCGGTACCTAAGCAACTCTCTTATCTAATCCCAAGTACTGATTCCAAGAACTTTGTTTTACACTAAAGTCCGTTTTTTTCCACTGATTTACTAGACTGTAATAGTCTGGCTTATACGGCATAACTCTGGGGCGAATGTTGGTCTTATGACCCTTGGCACTATTACAACTTTTACAACTAGTTGTACAGTTTTCCCAATTGGTCTTACCACCAAGCATACGTGGAACTACGTGGTCAATAGTTAATTCGTCGTAATCAAATACATCATCACAGTACTGACACTTAAACAGGTCACGCATATACAGGTTATAACGACTAAACTTAACGTGTTTCTTATAGTGGAAGTAGTCTTTGGTTACGCATACACTCGGGACATTTATTGCTAATCGTTCGCTATGAATGATCCAATCGGGGTATGTTTCAATAACATGAACCCGTCCCAGATACATTAGCTTGATAGCGTGTTGCCAGCCAATAACACTTAGCGGTAATACGCTAATTGGCTCGTAGTTTGAATTGAGTAATAAAGTGTCCGACATTTCGATAAACCATTTGTAAATTGATGTTAAATATACTTATACATTGTGATATTACACAAGTATAACATAAAGATCATAATGAGTAAAGACTTAGAAACCGCAATTATCAAAACTCCGTATAAGAAGATGTCCTATACTGAGCATCAGATACAGGAGTTGGCTCGCTGTGCTGATCCTGCCACGGGCCCGCAATACTTCATGGATAACTATTTCTTTATTCAGCACCCAACTAAAGGTGCTATACAATACCATCCGTTTGAATACCAAGAACGCCTGATCGATGCTTACCATCATAATCGTTATAGCATAAGTTTGATGCCACGCCAAACCGGCAAATCAACTACCGCCGCGGGCTACTTGTTATGGTACGCTATGTTTGTTCCAGATTCAACAATTCTAGTAGCGGCACACAAGTACCTGGGCGCACAGGAGATCATGCAACGTGTCAGATACGCATACGAGAACTGCCCGGACTTTATCCGTGCAGGGGTAACAAGTTACAACAAAGGTAGCTTGGACTTTGAAAACGGTTCACGTATTGTAAGTCAAACAACAACAGAAAACACAGGTCGTGGTATGAGTATATCACTATTATACTGTGACGAGTTTGCGTTCGTTCGCCCAACTATTGCAAGTGAATTCTGGACTGCTATTACTCCTACATTAGCAACTGGTGGTAAGTGTATTATTACATCAACACCAAACTCAGACGAAGATCAGTTTGCACAAATTTGGCGCCAGGCCAATAAATGTTTTGATGCTCAGGGTAACAAAACAGATCTTGGTGTCAACGGATTTAAAGCATTTCGTAGTCAGTGGCAGGAACATCCGGATCGAGATCAGAAATGGGCTGACCAGATGTTATCACAATTAGGCGAAGAACGATTCCGCCGTGAGATGGAATGCGAATTTATTATCTTTGATGAAACTCTGATTAATCCACTACTATTAGTTGAGATGGCAGGACTAGAGCCTATAGAAAAACAAGGACAAGTACGTTGGTACAAACGTCCGGAACGTGACAAGACTTATGTAGTAGCATTAGATCCTAGTTTAGGTACAGGTAGCGATCCTGCTGCTATACAAGTATTTGAACTACCTGGACTTAAACAAGTAGCTGAGTGGTGTGATAACAAGACTCCGGTGCAACGTCAGTGCCGCATACTACAAGAAATTTGTACCTACTTGGCAGACACAGCCGGAAGCACAAATGTATATTACTCAATCGAGAACAATACCTTAGGCGAAGCCGCATTGGTTGTAATTGCCGAAATTGGTGAAGAGAACATAGCAGGAGTATTCCTAAGTGAACCTAAGCGCGGCGCTGCCGGTCATAGATATCGCAAAGGATTTACAACTACTAATAAGAGTAAACTAAGTGCTTGTAGTAAATTTAAGAGCTTGGTTGAAACCAAACGATTGCATGTTGCTAGTAAAGCATTAATTAGTGAATTAAAAAACTTTGTAGCATCAGGAACAAGTTTTGCAGCAAAAATTGGCGAGCACGATGACTTGGTTATGAGCGCACTATTGGCAATACGTATGATGGTATTGTTGCAGGAATTTGATTCCGACCTTGACGCAGAAATTAAAGATGCAAATGAATTTATTGAGCCCATGCCTTTTATAATGTTCTAATATGAATATAACTCCAATCGATCTTTCCAATAGACTATTTCAAATTACCGATGCATTTCCTGAGGATCTGGCCAAAGAGGTATTAAGTATCGACTGGCCAACTATGCCCTGGAATCGCGGCTACCTACAAGAAGCATGGAGTAGACGACAAATTCATTCTGACCAACAGCCTGTATTACAACAAGTAGCAGAATATATATGGCAGAATCTTGAAGCAATAGAATCGGTGTGCAATGTAACATTCAATAATCGTTATTCAAGTACTGTATGGTGGTATGACGAACCCGGTTTTGATGTCAATTTACATACCGACGGGCATTTACCTGCAACAATGCAGATATTTTGGGTAGCGCCCGGTAAACAGTATGCAACACAATTTTATAAATCTAAGAACGCTAATGATCCTATTACTCAACTTGAATTTGTACCAAATACTGGCTATTTGATGTTAAACATGTTGAACGAAGACGGAAGCCAACCCTTAAACTGGCACGGAATGTTAAACAAAGTGCCAGCAGATACGTTTCGAGTTACAAGCTATACAACGTTTGGCACGTACGAGAATAAATAGTATTATGTCTAAAGAAATTGAATCCATCTCTACTGCACTATTTGATAAAATACGCTCACGTTTTGCTAACGTAACTCTGGGCGATGAAAAAGCCAAGGCTGAAACAGACCCATCTAAGGCTCGCTTTTTTAACTTTACTTACACCGATAAAGACGGTGCAGAGGTTGGAAAAGTAACAATCAGTCTAATTGACGAAACAAGTTTAAAAGTATATTTTGGACAAAACATCTCCGGAGAGATGGACCGCGAACAACGCCAAGATTGGTACCTATTTTTACGCAACCTAAGACAATTTGCCAAACGCAATCTATTAACATTTGATACACGTGATATCAACAAATCCAATTTAAACCTACAAGACGTTAAACAACAAGCTCGAGTAGATGACGTAGCCACAGCAGACGATGTTCAAGTTACTGAAAGCAAACTATACGGCACTAGTCGTAACAGTTATGCTGATATGGGCGAATGTCGTTTGTTGATCAAACACGATGGCCTAGTAAGTGATGAAAAGCACGGCGACCGATCACGAAAAATTAGAGAAATCTTTATTGAAAAATCAAATGGCGAACGTTTGTTATGTCCTACTAAAAATTTACACGCAGCTAGAGCACTAGCTCAAAACGTTGCACACGGCGGAAACATGTTTGATGAGTGTGCTACCCATATTTTAGATATTGTAAACGAAATGTCTGCTATGCAACACTTTGTTCGTAGTACAAAAACTCGTCAATTTGAAGATGCAGAAACAGCAGAAATGACGCATAGTGCAGTAGCTCATTATGATTCATTGAAAAGAAAACTGCGTCAAATGCGCGGCGCACGTGGCTACCGTGAATACTTTGAAACATACACTCCAGAAAATGCTATTGCAGATGATGTTGATGTAGACGCACTACGTGAACGATTTGTTAAAAAAGTGTACGATGATCGCTTTACTGATGCATTACCATATGTGTATCGTGCTCATAAAAAGCAAAAAGAATCTGTCAGCGATGCAGGTGCAGAATTAGAAGAATGGGCAGATGGCGTTACTGAATCTACATGGGCACGTCCCGACAACAGCGATAAAGTTACAGCATTGCAAGAGTTACTAAAGTCGCCTGTCATGTGCGGCATTGATGGAATTGATGCTAAGTCTAAGATTGAACCAATTATTGGCGACGATGGCCTAAATGACACAATCGAAAGAATGGCTCAGGATCAAGGTCCCGACGCAGATGCTACAGTTGCAATCAAAACTTGGTTAAGCCAAAATATGCCAGAATTATTAGGGCAAATCCAAATTGGTGATAATAACGGCAGAGATGCTCAAACTAATTTTGCACAACCGGTTAGCCCGCAAGCAGCAGTTGGCGATGAGTACGGTGCACCACCGACCGCTACTCAAAACAATTCAAACATAACTTACGAAAATTCAGATCCGTTAAACTTTATTAGAAGTTTAGCCGGTTTGGTAAAATAATTTAAAAATACGTTTGACTTCATAAATAACATTGTTATATACTAGCAGGGTGCTAGTAAATATCTAGGCATGTAGTACTTAAGACCATCTTTTAAAGGAAAATTATCATGGCAACATTAGCAGAAATTCGCGCAAAGTTACAAGCAACAGAAGGTAACAGAGGCGGTAACAAACAATCAGGTGGCGACAACGCTATCTATCCACATTGGAACATCGCAGAGGGCTCAACGGCTCGCGTTCGCTTCCTACCAGACGGTAATACAAAAAATAGTTTCTTTTGGGCAGAACGTGCAATGATTCGTTTACCATTTGCTGGCATTAAAGGTCAAGCAGATAGTAAGCCTGTTGTAATTCAAGTTCCATGCATGGAAATGTACGGCGCAGCATGTCCAATTCTTGCTGAGGTTCGTCCTTGGTTTAAAGATCCTTCCCTAGAGGAAATGGGTCGTAAGTATTGGAAGAAGAAGAGTTATGTATTCAACGGCTTTGTACGTGAAAACGCATTGTCAGACGACAAGACTCCAGCAAACCCAATCCGTCGCTTTACTATTAGTCCACAAATCTTTAATATCATTAAAGCGGCTCTAATGGATCCAGAAATGGAAGAATTGCCAACAGACTTGCAACGTGGTTTGGATTTCCAAATCATCAAAACAAGTAAAGGTGGCTATGCAGACTACTCAACAAGTAAGTGGGCTCGCAAGGAATCTGCATTAACAGCAGAGGAACAAGCGGCAATTGATGAGCATGGTTTGTTTAACTTGTCAGACTTCTTGCCAAAACAACCAACTGAAGCAGACCTTAAAGTAATTAAGGAAATGTTTGAAGCATCAGTTGATGGCCAGCCATATGATGGTGACAAATGGGGTGCTTACTACAAGCCGTATGGTTTAGAAACACCTAATGCGGCTCCTAAAGCAGAATCTGCAGATGCGTCAGCTACACCAGCAAGTGCACCTGCTCCTGTAACAGCTAGTCCGTTTGTTGGTGATGAAGAAGATGAAGTACCAGCTCCTACTGCTCCAGTAGAAGCGGCTAAACCTGCTGCTAGTGTTAAAGCAGAAGATATTTTAGCACAAATCCGTAATCGTCAAAAAACGCAATAAGCTCTTGTGGGTAGGGGTCAATAAGATCTCTACCCTTTTTCAATTTAAAGGATTTCCATTATGGCAACTAAACCATTCGACGTATCAAAGTTTCGCAAAAGCATTACAAAAAGCATTGACGGTATTAGCGTTGGCTTTAATGATCCAAGTGATTGGATCTCAACAAACAATTTCGCATTAAACTATCTTATTTCCGGTGACTTTAACAAGGGTGTTCCCTTAGGCAAGGTCACTGTATTTGCCGGGGAATCTGGCGCAGGTAAATCATTTATCTGTTCGGGTAACTTGGTAGCCAATGCACAAAAGGATGGCATCTATGTTATCTTGATCGACTCAGAAAACGCACTTGACGAAAAGTGGTTACATGCACTTAATGTTGACACCAGCGAAGATAAGTTACTTAAACTTAACATGGCCATGATCGATGACGTGGCTAAGATGGTTAGCGAGTTTGTTAAAGAATACAAAGCAATGCCAGAAGATCAACGTCCTAAAGTATTATTTGTAGTTGATTCTTTAGGCATGTTACTTACACCTACAGACGTTAATCAATTTGAAGCAGGCGATATGAAAGGTGACATGGGTCGTAAACCTAAGGCACTTGCATCGTTAGTTCGCAACTGTGTAAACATGTTTGGTAATTTAAACTTAGGTCTAGTTTGTACAGCACATACCTACGCAAGTCAGGATATGTTTGATCCTGATGACAAGATCAGCGGCGGCCAGGGTTTTATCTATGCTAGTTCTATCGTTGTGGCTATGCGTAAGCTCAAGTTAAAAGAAGACGAAGATGGTAACAAGGTGTCAGAAGTAAATGGCATCCGCGCCGCTTGTAAGATTATGAAAACACGCTACGCCAAACCGTTTGAATCGGTACAAGTTAAGATTCCTTACGAAACTGGAATGAATCCTTACTCAGGCCTGTTTGACATGTTTGAAGGCAAGGAATTGCTAAAGAAAGAAGGCAATAGCTCGGTATATACATTGTCAGATGGCACAGTTATTAAGAAGTTCCGCAAAGCATGGGAACGCAACGATGACAACTGTCTTGATAAAGTAATGGCTGACTATACAGCTAACCCACACCAGAAAGTTATTCCGGTAGTAGAAGTAGTTAACGAAGAAACTGGCGAAATTACAGCAGAGGAAACAGCAGAATGAGCATGGACGTAGAGGTATTAATCGAAGCGTATACTATTTTAAAACAGTATATTCCTGCAAAAGATCGACAAGAGGCTGTTGATAACCTAATGAGTGTTATGGTTGACATGCTCAGTGATGAGGAGTTGGCTAACTTTGGTGGCACTGATGGTACTACCAAAAAGGCACTTAAAGAATACTCGACAGACGACGATCTTAATGAGGACGACGGCGAAGACTGGTAATGACCGACCGTAGTTATTATTGTTCGATGAAGTTCAAGTATTTAAAAATAGATCTTGAATCAAAAACAACATATACATGTCATGCGGCAACTCCGCATGACGTGGACTTTGTATGGTTAAACAAAAATCCTGGCGAATTATTTAACAACGATATTAATGTATTAGAACGTGGAATGATGTTACGCAACGAACGTAATGATAGTTGCGAGCAAAACTGTTGGTCTGCAGAAGATCGTGGCGCTGTTAGCCCAAGACTCTATCAAGACGGCACAGAACAAACACATACAACAATTCAAACAACCCCAGAGATCATTGATTTAACAATTGGCGGAGATTGCAATTTAACTTGTTCGTATTGTTGCAAAGAGTTTAGTAGTGCATGGCGCCGCGACATAATAAGTAATGGTGATTATCCGTTAAACGATTTACGCTATAGTGCTAACATCAAAGACCGTGCATTGCTAAAAATTAGTCAACGTGAATTAAAGAATACTAAACAGTACCAAACACTATTAAATGAAATACAATTAGCTTCGCCTACACTAAAGACATTGACTGTAACTGGCGGCGAGCCATTACTTGACAATAGTTTAGTGGAAATATTAACAAACTTACCATTGCCTGGTTCTTCGGTTATAGAAATATACACAGGATTAGGGGTCGATTATAAAAGATTTACCAAGATTGTAGAAAATCTTAAACAGCTTAATAATTTGTTAATAATAGTTAGTGCTGAATCAATCGGTGAATTTTTAGAGTTTAATCGTTACGGTAGTGGTTGGGAAGATTTCAAAAAGAAAATAGACCTGTTAAAAGAGCAAAAGATCAATTTTAGATTCCATTGCACATTAACAAATTTAACGCTGTTTGGATTTCGTCAGTTCTTTGACTATTTTAACAAAGAGCGTATAATAGTAACTTACGCATACCAGCCTGAGATGATGGCGCCGTATGTACTAGATTCAATAAGTAAACAAAGTATACAAAAAGATATTGAAACATTACCTGCACATATCAAGGATCCAATTTTGAAGTCAATGGCAACAGATCCAACAGAGCAAGAGCGTATAGCTATTAGCACATTCCTTAAGGAGTTTGTTGCCCGTCGTGCAGATATTTCAATGGGTATATTCCCACAATCATTTTTAAATTGGCTGGAACTATAAATGTGGTATAATAAAGTCGTAGCAAGCCTAGGTGCAATTCCGGATTTTATTGATTACTATGATCATGAACTAATTGCCGCCAAATCGCATATCAAGATCAACGGCAAAGTTGAAAAAGAATTAAGCAATCTGCCGGGCGAGACTGAACATCGCTTTAATCAACTACAAGAGATTGAAGCAGTCTTAGAACATCTTAATATACAGTTACGCAAGATTAGACAAAAGCATTATAAGAAGTACCTAGAAGCATACGCCAGAGCATTAACTAGCAGAGATGCAGAAAAGTACGCAGAAGCTGAAGATGAAGTTATTGATATGGAAACAATCATCAATGAAGTAGCACTATTGCGTAACAAGTGGCTAGGTGTTATGAAAGGCATTGAGTCAAAGAACTTTATGCTGGGACACGTAGTCCGTTTGCGTACAGCAGGAATGGAGGATATTACTATATCATGATAGATTGGAAAGAATATGCAGATCAACTATTAGCAGAATTTGATCTTTGTTGCCGAGCTAAACCTAAACATGATGCAGTAAATATTCAATTGGATAAAGATTCTTGCTCTAAATTTGCATATCACTTGGCTACTCAACGTAGCTGGGGAACAGATACAGAAATTGCTGAATCATGCCATCAACTTGAACCTAGACTCAATAAATTAAAAGAAAAACTAGTAATGGAAATATTAACCAATGGCCCTGTTTAAAAACTCATATGATAGTCATGCCCATAGCTTAGGCATTTTAAATTTACTATGCGAATATGATAGTTTTTTAGATAACTTATCTGTAGTAGCTGACCTAGGGTGTGGCGGCGGGCTAGATGCAAAATGGTGGGCAGAGTTAACCACAAGAGATGATCCGCCAGAACCGCACAATTATCTTGTGTATGCAGTTGATCAAAATACAAATCAAATTGAGCCCGAAGTTCGTGGGATTCCAAACATTACTATAATCGAAGGCGACTTTTCAGAAAGAATTATTCCTAGACAAGTTGACCTAATGTGGGCACATGATTGCTTTCATGAGTCCAGGGATCCATTTAAAACTTTAGCTACATGGAAGTCAACTATGACGGTAAATGGTATGCTAGTGTTGAGTGTTCCTCAAACTACCTACTGGGATCATTCATACAGTAGACTAATCGTAAGTAACCATAGTCATCAGTATTACAGTTACAACATATTAAACTTGATGTACATGTTGGCAATTTCAGGGTTTGATTGTAGAGATGCATATTTTTATCGTAAACCTAATACACCGTGGCTATATGCCGCAGTATATGCCAGCGAGCATGGACCATTATCTGCTAATGCGTCGTGGCACGATCTAGCCGAGCGTAATTTAATTAACGACAGCATCATCAACAGCGTAAACAAATATGGTTATGCCCGTTTAGAAGATACTATAGTACATTGGTTAGACAAAGACAACTATTTAATCACAAACTAATATGAAAATTGTAATTGTAACTGGTGGATTTGATCCTATACATTCAGGGCATATTCGATATCTTAATGCTGCACGAGAACTAGGTGATTGGTTACTAGTTGGCATCAACTCTGATGCATGGCTAGAGCGTAAAAAGGGTCGTGCATTTATGCCTTTTGATGAACGTGAAGCAATACTGTATAACATAAAGTCGGTGGATGCTGTCCGTGGGTTTGATGATGCAGATGGCTCGGCGTGTGACCTACTTGAGTGGACAAAGAAAAACTTTCCCTACGCAGAAATCATATTTGCTAATGGCGGTGATCGTACTCAAGAGAATATTCCCGAAATGCGAGTAGATGGTATTACCTTTGCATTTGCAGTAGGTGGTGAAGATAAGGCCAACAGTAGTAGTTGGATCCTTGAGGAGTGGAAAGCACCCAAGACTGTACGCTCATGGGGATATTACCGTGTATTGCATGAAGTTGAAGGCACCAAAGTTAAAGAGCTTACAGTTGAACCAGGGCAAACGCTTAGTATGCAACGACATGCAGACCGTAGCGAGTACTGGATTGTAACAGAAGGCGAATGTCAGGTAGCCAACGGGACTGATACTACAATCGTACGCAAGCACCAAACGGTACAAATAGCAACCGGAAATTGGCACCAGCTAAGTAACCCCTTTACAGTACCCTGCAAACTAGTAGAAATACAGTATGGCGCACGTTGCGTAGAAGAAGATATAGAGCGTAAATAGTGTTAACAAAACTAATTTAAAACGCTTATTTAATCAGCCCAAAAATACAAACTATAGTATAATTACATTACGGTACAGAATTAGCTGTACTTAAACTATAGCAAAGGTAATAAATACATTATGCGTAATTTAATCAATCTACTAGAAGATTCAGTAAGCCAGTTAAAGGCTGACATCATTAAACAAGTTAAAAAAACCGACGATGAAGAATTGTTGGACCGTATCTTTACGGTACTCAATAAGAGTGGGCTGTCGGACCGTATTAGCGGAACACTAGAACGGGAAACTGATACAGCAGGTTATGTGGCAGATTTAACACAGATCATTATCGATGCTCCGGGCACATATCAAGAAAAGCATGATTTTATTAACGGATTTCCAACAGGATATGTTGATGTTAAATTAATGTTATCTGGAGAACGTGTTAAATATTCAGATTTATTAACCGGCGGTACTTTTGTAACTCGTGTATTTGATAAATTAAAAAGAGTAACCTTTGGAACTGCTAAAGGACCAGGAGAATTTGGTCTTGCTGTTATGAGTCCGTATATTAGAATTACCGGTAAAGGCGATTTAAATATCGGTGACGATATTATTGAAGTTAAAGCAAGTGCTGGTAAAGAAGTATCAAGTGGCGGTGGCCGATTAGGAACGCCTGGTTTGTTACATTCAGACAATGTGGAAAGTATTATTGCCAAGCATCTAAACATCAATATGTCTCGTGCGATACCCGATGGCAATTTAAGTTTGAAAGGTTTAATTACATTAACTTCTAATGCTAAACCTGAAACTAGATCTAAATTAGGTAAAGAGTTGTTTGGGTACATCTTTAAAAATCAAATTTCAGTTAATAAATTAGTGTCGGCCTTTGCATCTGGCGATCTAGAAACTTTTAAACAAGAGTATATTAAAGCCAACTATGCTTTGTATCAAAAAGATTCAGGATTTACTGGAGTTATGTTAATGAACTTTGCACTAGGCGAATTGCAGTACTACCGAAATCCCGACGACATGATTCAACAAATTTACGATCCGGGTGTTTACTTGATTAGTAAAGATAAAGCTGCACAGGCTCGCCAAATTATCAGCCAAGTAACTTTGCGTCCTTTCAAAGAGCCACCTGTAGTAATTCCAGACCTACCACAAAAGGTAGCTGGAAAACGTGGACCGAACCAGGCCGCTATCACTCAACTATTCACAAACTATGCTACAGCCTGGGCACGAAAGAATGGTATTGCAGTCGATCAAGCGGGTATTGATGGTATTACTCACATTGTAATGCAAGGTAAGATGAATGGTCTGCAAAACAAAAGCATCGAAGCTCAATTGAAGAAAATGATCCCTGCTTTGCGTACACCGCCGGTAACACAAGCTACCCCACCTGTACGTGAACGCAGACCCGGCAGTCCTGAACGTCAACGCCGTACTTGACCTTTAACGATCAATAGTATATAATTGTTACTTAGTTGGGCCTTTAGCTTAATGGTAAAGCAATCGACTCATAATCGATGGAGTGAAAGTTCAATTCTTTCAAGGCCCACCAAAGATAAATAGAAACACGGGGATATGGCGTAATTGGTAGCCGCACTGGTTTTAGGTACCAGCGTCGCAAGACGTGTCAGTTCGAGTCTGACTATCCCCACCACACCACACCACACAATTCAATGATAACAGATATCACTTCAATACAGGGATTTTTCTACGGACTACCAGCCGAGTATGCGCTAGTAGATGCGCTATCCTATCGGATATGGATGGTAGATACTATACCCAACAACTTAATCAAAATTAAAGATGCTTTTGTATCAAAACGTAATTTTGTTGTAGTTGAATTATCCGATGACAAAAGTGTAGATAACAAAGTTGATAATAGCGTGATACTAAATTGGAAATTTATAAAACAATATGGTGTTGATTATTTTCTTGGTAAAGATTCGCTAGATGGGTTTCCTAATATTGTCAACGACGACGCATGGGCAGTAATAGACAATGTGACTTTCACTGACTTAGACCTTGATCTATATAAACAATTATTCTTATACCGTGATATTGTAGTGCGCTATGAAAATCCAGAGTCCAACCAATGTTTTTTTGATGACATAAATGATTATATTTCGCGTGGGTTAACAATAACCGACATGCACAATAATCTATTTGATTTAGCTAGTTATCTATATGCCCAACAATCTCCTGGCGAAGCAAGACACCTATTTGCAATTCTACCCCCGCACATGAAATATGACTAAATTGATATATCTTCGTGCGGATGAATTATATAAGCACGACCCTGAAATAATACACAATACAAAGGTGGGAAATTGGGTAGCCCCGCATATGGCAATTAGTTATGCTGGCGCATTTACACGTTCAAGATCTTGTGATGCAATACCTAATTTTGATTTTTTAGCGCCAGCTATATCTAAGATGCCAGGTGCCAGTGATCTTGGTAGTCTAGACTCTTTTGAACATGTATTTGATGAATTGATAGTCCGGTATTGCAACGAGTTTGCACAGCATAATAAAACAATTTATATATCTTGGTCTGGGGGCATTGATAGCACAACAATAATGACAGGTTTTTTACGAAATGCGCCCAAAGAAATACTCGAACGCATAATAATATTATGCAATGACGACTCTATTAAAGAAAATCCATATTTTTATCATACATTTCTTAAAGATAAGTTTAAACAGCAAATAATTAACACGTTTTTATTAGATGCCACTACAGTAAATACCTCTATAGTAATTGATGGAGAAGCTGGCAATCAATGCATGGGAAACAATATTATTGCTAAACTAGTCTTTGCAAATCAATCGGACATATTATTAACCCCATGGCGCAATGTACCAAATTTAAATCAATTACTAGCAATAGAAAACCGTTGGATTTCAAAGTGTCCTCAGCGATGGCCCAACATTGATACAGTGGTAAGTAATTGGGTGAATCGCCTGCTTGAAACTGTTCCTTACAGCCCTGTGGAAATTAATACCATATATGATTTGTTTTGGTGGGCAAACTTTGACATGAAATTTAATGAAGTGTTGTTAAGGAAGATTCCCGGCTATTCGTATAATTTAACAAATACAGATACTAAAACACTATGGGACGATGTTTTATTAAGACCGTTTGCTAGTAAAGAATTGCAATGCTGGAGCATGTTGAGCAAGGATCTACGTGCAGAAATGACCACAGTAGATTTAAAGTATTTTGCTAAAAAGTATATATTGGATTTTGACAACAATTATCATTATTTTGAGTATAAAACTGAAACTGGGTCGTTTGGCATTTCACATTTATCAAATTCGTCATTAGTTTTTGCAATAGACACAGATTGGAATAAATATACTTTGAAACGCCGGGAAGACAGACAATTCCTTGGTAAATTAATATTAGAGGATAATCTATGACAACTACCATAACCGCAGTATACAATAAACCAGATGCAACATTTGCATCGGGCGAAGAAGCATACGCAGATAAAAATTCAACATACTCAGCCGACGCGGTTGCTAGAATTAGCACTCTAAAAACTCAGCTTCTTTCACAAGGTGTGATGACAGTTCCTGAAACATATACTTGGGATCAAGCATCTGGCAATTTATCTATCAGCAGAATTGTATCAAATTCAGTTCAGTATTATTCTTCTATTAAACATCCGACTGAAGGATGGGCAGTAAATACAACTGATGTAGTTTTTCCACCTAATACAGGATGGACCTTTATGGGTACAACAGAAGTACAAAACCCTTAAATTGTAGTTAAATGATAAATGGGGTAAATTCCCGGTAATGTTGTTGTAGGTACCAGAGAACACCCTAACCCATCTGTTGGGCAAGTGCCAAAGTGAATGCACTTATGCGCTTGACAAGAATTTAATACAGCAACAATATTACCATCTTCGTCGAGTACATTAGCTTCGTTTAAAATGCCATGTGCTTGGTGCCATGCTTTACGTTGTTCTCTGTAGTTGGATCCAGGCTTCACTAAATCATCGAAGTATTCTGAAGCAGCTGCAATACTTACAAAAAATTTAAACATGTTAGTAAGTTGCCATTCCCCGGTAGCAAGTTTTTTAATAGAACGATCGTTAAGAACTGATGTTTGGTTAGACGCAAACGAACCTTTTTCTAAATGACGTTTTTCAATTGGGTCTTTAAATGCTTTTGCTTCCCATTTGTTTTCCACAGATCCATAGAATAGATTTTCTACAGGGTTGATATGTATATTTTCTAGTATGTATAACATAGCTCTATTTTCGTTTTATAGCAATATTTATGATATAAATACACTACACACGCAGTTTCCTTATAACTCCTGAAATTAAACAATTATGAAAAAATGGGTAGAATACCAATATAAGAATCAAATCATTGAATGGGAGTGGGATTACGCCCAGCATCCTATATGCAACCTTGGTGAAAAGTTAGCACCGCATTGTGAATATATTATTAACAGTTTTAAAGATGAAACATTGCCTGCGTTCTTTGAAAATGTATTCATACGTCCAGATTACATCAAGCGTACCAGTGCTACAACCGACGGTGAAGTAAGCGAAGATCAATTCAAAGCCTGGTTAGCAGAGTACTTTGATTTGGTGTCGGGGCACGGGCACAAGTATATTCGTAGTTTCGGCGAAAGCAATACTGCTATCTACGATATTATAAGCACCAACTTGGAATTAGATCCAGCATCGACTCGTATTCGTGTGCAAGTTGAAGAACCCGGGCATTATTTTATGATGCACCTGGATCGTCACAAGTATCAAGAATGGGAAGTGGATGATACTACCACAGCAGTCTACGACAAGAACCTGGACTTTCATAAGCACAGCATTTATATCATTCCTTTTCAGGACTGGGCACACGGGCAAGCAATTCAAATGGGCAACAAGTTTCTGCAATGGAAAGCTGGAGATGTATATAACTGGAACTTCCGTAACGTGCCGCACGGAACAAGCAACTTTGGATACGAAACAAATTTTATATTTGTTGTTACTGGTAATAAAATTAATCAAGGATAATTAATGTTGGACTTAACAACTGTATTAGCGTTAATGGCTACGTATTTTATTGTATGTGGTACACTTACCTGGGCATTTAGCGGAAAACTTATCAAGACAAAAGAAAACTTTTTGTTGGCCGGCAGAAAATTTGATACAGTTCGCGGCATGTTTAGTCTGACAGCAGCATGGACCTGGGCAACAGCCCTATTTGTAATTCCGCAACTGAGTTATCAGTTTGGATTTACAGGATTCTTCTGGGCACTTGGGATGAATACTGCCACCCTTGCTCTGTTTGGATTCGGTGCACACAAGATTAGAACATTGTATCCTACTGGATTTACATTTGCAGAACATATCAAAAATCATTATGGACGTGTAGCGCACAATACCTATCTTCTTGCATTTATTTTAATTGCTATTACAGCGTTTAGTATGAATATCTATGCCGGTAGTAAACTAATCGAGACCTTAACAGGATTAAACATGAACCTTGCTGCAGGGTTCTTGGTAGTTAGTGCTATTGTATTCTCTATTTTTCGAGGATTAAGAGGCACCAACGTTACAGAAATATTTAAGATGGTAGTTGTACTGGCAACTGCATTGATAATTGTTCCGTTGGTGTGGTCAAAGACTGACCTTGCTACCATTGTACAAGGTATGCACGGAGCCACAGGCCAGTACGGTGCGTTATGGGGCACTCCTGAAGCACTAACAGTATTTCTAACAACAGGTGTATATCTATTGTTTAGACATTTTAGTTTACCGTGGTCGGACAATAGCTTTTGGCAACGTGCGTTTGTTATTAATCCAACCAAAATTAAACGTACTTATTTTGCGGCCGCTGGACTATTCTTTATAGCTCCTGCATTATTTGGCACACTAGGATTTGTTGCTGCTGGTATGGGTATAACTCCTGCCAATGCACAATTAACCAATGTTGCTGTGATTGCAAAATTATTAGATCCGTGGGCCCTGGGATTGGTTGTGTTTATGTTGTTGACAGCATTGACCAGCATACTTGATAGTCAGATTACCAGTGTAACTACATTGATCAGCAATGACATCATTCCGCAATTTCGAACAATCGCAGAAGAACAGTCAATTGATGCAAGCCGCATTGCAACCGTGGCCATAGTTGGACTAAGCTGGTTGTTGGTAAACATTCCGGGTGTAAACATTTTGTATTTTGGATTCGTAACTGGCAGTATTTGCATGACATTCATTGTGCCCAGCATTGTAGCATTGTTTAGACCTGCATGGTTGCAACCGCGCAGTTTAGTCACAGGCATCTTGCTGGCCTTGGCCATGGGCGTACCATTATACAGCTATGCCAGTTTGAACAAAATGGTTAATTTAAGTTTGGTTGGATTCTTTACTTGTCTAATAGTTAGTGCTACAATTACACTCTTGGGCGGACTGGTTGAACGTCTATCCAGAGATGGTAAGTTTACTTTTGCACCTCCGAGCTACTAACAGGTTGACAGTAAAAGATAAATAACATACAATAGAACTATATTAAGTAACAAAGTTTTTACAAAAGGATAAATAAATTACTGATCGGCCAATAGGTGGTTGACAGTAAAAGCTCAATAAGCTACAATAGATATATTATGAAATTACAGAACTCTAAACAGTCCATACAACATACAGTCCAAACAGGCGTGTCAGCCTATTGGTCAGTAAATTGTGCACCGGCGATGTTTAGTAATCCTAGTAATTTAGATCGCGGAACAGAGATTAGAATTGGGGTCCATGAAGGATACGATGATTAAGTAACAAAATAATCATACAAACTTTAAGGACCCTGGATTAAAACCCCAGGGTTTTTTGTTTTTAAAGGATAAGGAAATGTTAGAAAAACGTAAGATTTTAGATAGTCAGTTTTTGCTAACATCGGAGCAGAAGGTTGCATTGGTGGAAGCAAAGATTGCCAGAGCAGAAGCATATATTAAGAGTTTAGCGGAACAAGCTCAACTACTTGAAAAAGCTCGAGCTCGTAGATAATAAGAATTAAGTGTTGACAGGGAACGAGATCCTATGCTACACTATAAAAAAGCATAAATGGGCGGAACTAAGGATGGAGCACCTAGTGTGGTGTGAAAAATCTAGTTATAGTAAAGTGCTTTGGAGGAGAAGAAGCCAATACATACGCAGGTTCTCTTATATAAGAACTGAAACAGCACCAGAGCATTTTACTATAAACAATGGAGAAGAAGCATCAATGGTGATGCAGTGGACTGTAAATCCGCCGCCTATGGCACGACTGGTTCGATCCCAGTATTCTCCACCAAGTATCAAAGAAGTATAAGTAATACAATGCGGAATTAGCTCAGCTGGTAGAGCACAACGTTGCCAACGTCGAGGTCGAGAGTTCGAATCTCTTATTCCGCTCCAAGTTTTATGGGGGCATAGCTCATTTGGGAGAGCGGCTGCTTTGCAAGCAGTAGGTGGTCGGTTCGATCCCGACTGTCTCCACCAAGTTTTACGAGTCTCAAGTGTTACGGTAGCACAGCGGCCTCCAAAGCCTCAGGCCGGGGTTCGACTCCCTGGAGATTCGCCAGAGTATTATGCGGGATTAGTTTAGGGGCAAAACAGCAGATTTCCAATCTTCGGTCATCGGTTCGATTCCGATATCCCGCTCCATACATTTTATTTTGAACCAGCGACATAAATCATAAATAATATTGGAGGTTCGATATGAAACAATGTCCTAAGTGTAATGCAGACCATAATATGAATGGTGCATACTGTAGTAGAAAATGTTCTAACAGTAGAACATTTAGCCCTGAAGCAATAGAAAAGAAGCGATTATCGAATGCAAAGTACTGGTATTCTTTAACCGAAGAAGAACAAAAAGCACTTGCCGCTGATAAACGTTCCAAGTACGATTACGATGATCAACAAAAACGTGCTGCAGAAACAAAACGTAAACAATCGTGGAGTCGCCCATACGAAGAAATGAGCAATGAATCTGTAAAGAAAAGATTACTACACGAACGTGGACACCGATGTGAAAAATGTGGAGTCGGGGAAAACTGGCAAGGCGAATATCTAATGGTAGAATTAGATCATATTGATGGTAATAATAAAAATAATAAAGTAGAAAATTTACGATTATTGTGTCCTAACTGCCATAGTCAGACTCCTACGTTCAGGGCAAGAAATATAAAGACAAATAAAAAAGTAGATGTTATACTACTAACTGAAGAATTAAAGAAACATAAATTTGCAAAGCCTGCATTAAAAGCATTAGGGTTCAATGATACCCCAGCTAATATGAGACTTGCAAATAGTATTTTAGTAACAATCAATTCCGAGCAAGCAAACACGGTGTAGGCGGCGGACTGTTAATCCGTTAAGCCTGGTTCGATTCCAGGGCTCGGAGCCAATTATAGATATGTAGCATAGTGGCTAATGCACCTCCTTCATACGGAGACTATCACTGGTTCGAGTCCAGTCATATCTACCAATCTATCGCGGGTTGGAGAAGGAGTATCTCAGGGGTCTCATAAGCCCCAGTCCCTGGTGCGATTCCAGGACCCGCAACCATAATAGGACTTTAGCTCAGTTGGTAGAGCGCCACGTTTACACCGTGGATGTCGTCAGTTCGAACCTGGCAAGTCCTACCAATTTTAATACGGCCCTCTTCTGTTGCTTAACTGAACAGCTTGAGGGTTTTTTATGCCCTCTTAGCTCATTAGGTAGAGCACCTGTTTTGTAATCAGGATGTGGTCTGTTCGAATCAGACAGAGGGCACCATAACAATCTCAGTGTAGGCAAGTGGTATGTCGCTTGGTTTGGGACCAAGACGTCGAGTGTTCGATTCACTCCACTGAGACCAATAACAATTCCGTCTGAGCGAGCAAGGTGTACGCGACTGACTGTTAATCAGTATAGAGTGTGGTTCGATTCCACAAGACGGAGCCATATATAGCCGGTTAGTTAAATGGTATAACGGACGCTTGATAAGCGTTTATTACAAGTTCAATTCTTGTACTGGCTACCAAAACAAAGGAAAGTTGGCCGAGTGGTTAAGGCAACGGTTTGCTAAACCGTCATTTCTAACGAGATGCATAGGTTCGAATCCTATACTTTCCGCCAAACAAAGGGTCTTTAGTAAAATGGAAATTACGTAACGCTACGGACGTTAAAGTGTGGGTTCGATTCCTGCAAGACCCGCCAATTTAAAATGAAAGGAGATCCTATCATGGATAGTGACAAGAGTGGTAAACAAAGGGGGTATAATTCAAAGGTAGAATAGGAGACTTTTAATCTCTCAATCAGGGTTCAAGTCCCTGTGCCCTCACCATATTAAAACACATTAGTCTAAAGGGTCACCCTCCACTTGGGAGTTTTGGGCGATTAGTGTGTTTCAATATGGTGCTTTAGCTGATGTGGTCATAGCGGCAGTTTGAAGAGCTGTTGAACGTGGTTCAATCCCACGAGGCACCACCATAGTTTCTATTGAGGTATAGTGTAATGGTAACACTACGCACTTTGACTGCGTCATTCTAGGTTCGAGTCCTGGTACCTCTACCAATTTATCCGATTGCGTAAACTTAATTGTAATTTAAGGCGTTATATATGTATGTCAAGACTATTACTACAAGTCAAAGAACTGCTCGGTAGAAACTTAGATGCTTATGAAATCGCTCATAGGTTACATGTTAGTATTGATCATGTGCAGACAGCAATTGACACTCTCTCCCAAATAATTTAAATACCTGCCCTTAGTACAATGGATAGTACAGAAGGCTTCTACCCTTTTGATGTGGGTTCAATTCCTGCAGGGCAGACCAAACCATGGTGACATTAGTGTAGAGGTTCGCACCCCGCTCTGTGAAAGCGGTAGTATGGGATCGTTCCCCATATGTTACCCCAATACCCAAGTGACGCAATTGGTAGACGTGTCTTCTTAAGAGGGAGAATGTTGTAGGTTCGAGTCCTACCTTGGGCACCAATGGTAGATAGCACTGGTGTGCGGCGGGGCCTTATAATTCCCGGAGATCGGTCAGATGGGCTGAAACGGCTAGGATCATAACCTAGATCTACTACCAAAAATATGGAGGGTTGGCAGAGTCCGGCCGATTGCGTTAGTCTTGAAAACTAAAGGGTGTAAAAGCTCCGTGGGTTCGAATCCCACACCCTCCTCCAGTTATGCACAGGTGCCCGAGAGGCCCAAGGGAACGGATTGCAAACCCGTAAAACCGTCAGTTCAAATCTGACCCTGTGCTCCACATAGTGTTGCTTTTTCACAACATACAGTAATTGACGGTTAATTCTCATTATTGTATAATAGTTGTATATTAAGTAATTAAGCTCATTAACAATTTATTGGCACTATATTAAAGCATACCGTAAGTAGTCGGGGGAGGCAAGTAAGCCCAGCGTGTTGGCACTAACGAAGCGACAGCGATACAGCGAAGCGACAGTGATGTAGGTTCGATTCCTACCAAGTATGTTTTAATATGGTTGTCCAATAAAGATCATAATGCTATAATACTTGTATAGTAATTAAAGTTCATTAACAATTTGAGTAGAATATTAGCACCCTGGGAAGGGTTACTATATTGAAACGTATTAGTGGGGGCAGATAGTTATGCCTAGGGCGCCCGTATACAAGATACATTAGTGTGTTTCAATATAGTAAGTAATGATATAATAAGGACTAATTACCCTTTGCGTATGACCTTAAAGCTCCTGGTAGAACTTGAGCGTGGGCCAGGAAGGTACTCAACATTACATGCTATTTCAAATTTGCGATGTTAGCTCAGTTGGTTAGAGCGCCGGCCTGTCACGTCGGAGGCCAGGGGTTCAAGTCCCCTACGTCGCGCCAAGTTTGCTCTGTTCGTCTATCGGTTAGGACATCTGGTTTTCATCCAGGCAAGAGCGGTTCGATTCCGCTACAGAGTGCCAAATTTTTGGGATAGACGGTTGGATGAGTCCTAAGTAACGTGCAAGCAGTACGAAACAAATTTAGCGTGAAATAAAGATGAGCTCTCCTTCTCGAGACAAATATAGCAGACGTCAGCGCATTACTGCTATATTCCCAAAAACCTTTTACGTTTGTATAGTGGCTACAATGGAACAACACTGAACTTGTTATGATGCCGGTCGACGCAAGAGGTGCCATGAAGAGTCTGGGCTACCGCAGGTTCAAGCACTGAATACAAACACCAGTTTCGCCCATAACGGATTTGACTAACTCGCCCTTCTAGCCTTGTGCAACGTGATGGGAAGTGATTTAAGGAGTAAGTCGTCAACAGACCCCTAGGAGCCAATCGGCGGTCAAGTTCTTAACCTAGTAAAATAAACAAGAGTGAGTTCTGCCAGTAACTTTCACAAGGAGAAGAGTGTAGCCTTGCTACCACTCAACTGGCACCTAATTTAACGAAAGGAGTTGGTAATGGAATTATTTGTACAATACAACGAAATCTGCACCGACTCTTATCGTGAGGACAAAGAGTACGGTGATTGGTCTGAAACATGGGATTACGAAGTTAAAGGTATCAGTATATCAAGTCGTGGCCGTTGGTCAGGATTAGCGTATGACGAAGAAAAGATAAATGTTTCGTTTGAAGCAGAAGCAGGTACTCCTTTGTATATCCTTTGGATGACTTACGGATCCGGGGATAGCTTTGGGCACGGCGATGGATATGGCGAGATCTTGTGGGTATTTAAAAACGCAGATGTTGCCGAACGAGCATTGGCGGCTTTCCAGGCAGACACCGAGCAGTATTCAATCCCAGTTAAAGACGATGAAGGTAACACAGTTACGCTACATAACCCGGGTTCGGGATACTTCGAATCGGTCAACTCTTTACAAGTTGATACATTTTTATTAAGCATATAAAGAAAGGAGCATAATATGCCAGCAGTATTTTTAGTTAGCGATACGCACTTTGGTCATCATGGTGTATGTCGCTTCACACGCAACGATGGTATTACAAAACTTCGCCCGTGGGATGATCCTGCGGAAATGGATGAGGCCATGATTACAGCATGGAATGACCGGGTTAGACCCAACGACAAAGTCTATCACTTAGGCGATGTTGTTATTAATCGGAAAGCGTTAAAAGTTTTATCCAGACTTAACGGCGACAAAGTTTTAATTCGTGGTAACCACGATATCTTTCGAGATGACGAATACCGTCAATACTTTAGAGAACTTCGTGCCTACCATGTTATGAACGGACTTATTCTTAGTCACATTCCTATTCACGAAGAAAGTCTTGGTCGCTTTGGTTGCAACATACACGGACATACTCACGCCAATCGTGTTATGAAAGATGGCGTAATTGATCCACGCTATCATGCAGTATGCGTAGAGCAAACTGACTGGGCACCGATTCTTTTTGAAGATGTATTAAAAAGGATTGAAGCAGAAGGCGGTACTGTGGGATTCAGGAACAGTAACGGTCCTGCAATGTAATAGTCCTGGACACGCGGACTTTAAAACGAGGTGGGTGTAGGTGGAATCCCTACATTAATCTAATAAATTGACAGTTTACCACGTATACAATGTACGTAGGTAGTTTGATCATTGAGTATTTCTTGCTTTGATACACAAAACGGTTTATTAGCAACTGGTATAGTACTATCTCCGATATAATAAAATGGAGTTTGGTATTGTTTAAGATCACTTACACAGTTACGATAGTATTGAAAGTATCTGCTGTCAAGATTTGTTTTTAAATAATCTACGCCAGCTGTCCAAGTTGCATATAAATCAGTATCTTTAAAATTTGTAAAGAACCATGTATCCATCTCTGCATTAATAGCAGTAGTACTCTTAGCAGTTTGGAAGGTATTAAAATCGTAGTCAGAATAGATGATAGGTTTGAGAATTTGTTCTCGGAATGTGCGAGTACTATAATCATGGTTGGGCCATTGCAGGATATGACTCATGGCATAGTGTGCCGGCATACTAAACCAATTCTTAATCATGTGTGCCTGTTTAGCCAGTAACTCGCAAGCATCGGGTGACCAGTAGAAGAATTCGTTGGTAATATTGGTGTAGTCACCAATCTCGGGGTGATTATTGCTTGCTTGACTATCAACAAAATACATAAAGAATTTACTGTCCTTGATACAAACCTTGGGTTTGTCAATGCCGAAAACAACAGCAATACGCTTGCCGGTGTCAGCCAATTCTTTATCTATTGTGTGCTTATGCACATGACCAGGATGTATATAGTGTCGTGTTTTGTAAATCCAATTTTCATCATTGGTTTTTTCATTGACTATGTTATCGGTAAAATCGTGTACAGTAACTTTAACTTCTGGATAATTAGTTTTGATCCAATTTAATAATGGCTTAGCTGCAAATTCCCATTCACTCAAATGATTTCGACTTTCGGTATCCCACGGATTATTTGATACATCCTTAGAACCTTTTTCAGGATATCGAAATACAACTTCATCTAATCGTATGCCATTTAATAAAAACGCATACGCTACAGTGGTACTATCTGCGCCGCCGCTTAGTTCTAACCGTATGTAGTCATACTGGTCGCGCAACTGTTGAGCACGTATGCGGTACAATTCATTTAATGGAACATTAGGTTCTTCGTGCCACGGAAATCGAATAAAAGTATCTTCGTTGAATAACCAGCGAACAGGATCGTTATTAAGTCCGCCTACATCACCCGGTTGTTTAGACCCAACGAGCATGGCCTGGTTCTTGTTGTAATAAATTTCGTTATTAACAACATAGTAACCTAATTTTTTATTTGGTTCAAAGCGGACTCCGCCGGCAGAGGTATGTTCTATTTTGGTTGACATTGTGGTGGTTTACTACTTAGATACAACTATTTATTAAGTAACCTGCTATTAATAAAATATTTAATTAACCATTGACACAAATACAAAATTGTATTATACTAGCTACTTAATTAACTAAAGGAACAAAATGTCAAAATATCACAGTCGTCATGAACACCTAGACGTGGAGAAATGCGTTAAAGAGTCCGGCGGTAATAAGTTTGAGTTGATTATTATGGCTGCTCAACGTGCCCGTGAAATTAAAGCAGGCAATTCACGTAGTATTCATATGGAACACCATCACGGTGTTATGACAGCATTGTTAGAAATTCAACACGGAAAAGTAGATCAAGAGTACTACAAAAAGATTAAATAAGTTTAATGCGACTGTGGAGAAATTGGTATACTCATCAGACTTAAAATCTGACGCTTCACGGCATGGCGGTTCAAGTCCGCCCAGTCGCACCAATAATAAAGGGAAAGTATGTCAAAGCAAAAAAATACAATTGATCGAGCATACGGTAACATTCCTAAAGAAGTTGGTCCTGGCGATATATTCGACTGGTTCCCTACATACCGTGGTTTACGGTATTATTGGTATAAGTTAGTAAGACAAGTAACAAGATAAAAGTAACGGAAGCGTGGCCGAGTGGCCGATGGCACCTGCCTACTAAGCAGGCATACGGGCAACTGTATCGTGAGTTCGAATCTCACCGCTTCCGCCAAGTAGCAATAAGTTTGGGCATATGGTGTGGCGACCATCTGATACATGTGGGAGTATGAGTAACAGTCGTAGGACCGGCCCCGTGGCACTGATACTGCAATTTCGGATACTTCCGAGGGTACAAGTTATTTTAAAACTGTGAAAGTGTTGCTAGATCCCGTGAAAGAGCCTGCGAAGGCGAGCCTTATTGGTTGGGTAGCTCCCGACTGGCATTGCGGTCCACTGTCGAAAAGCAGATTTTAGTATGCCCAAATTTATTGATATTTTGGTTATTTTATTCAGATTCATAAATAATACTATACAATCGTATCACACGAAACTGGAGAATCCCCAAATGAGTCAAACAACAAAAATCCGCTGGCTAATTGCACATGAACCTGTAAAGCTATTTTTACGTACAGCTGAAGCGTTTAGTGCTAAAATTGCTGAATTAACCGATGGCAAATTTGAAATAGAAATTTTCACACCATCCCATTATTTTGAGCAAGCTAAACTTACTGGCTACGAAAACAACCTAGGTAACTTTTACCGTGATAACGGTCCTATCATCGAAATGGAACAAGGCAACATTGAAATTAGCCAAGTTCATATTAATGAATTGGCCATGTGGTGTAATACAGATTTTTGGGCACTTGAAATGCCATTCTTATTTCGTGATCATGAACATGCAAGTCGCGTATTTGAAGGACCAATTGGTAAAGGCCTATTGGGTACTATTGAAGAAACAAGCCCGGCTAAAGGAATGGCATTTACTTACAGTGGCGGATTCCGTTGTGTAGTATCAGAAACTCCGATCAACGACATTAGTGATATGAAGGGGTTAAGCTATGCAATTAATACAAATCCTGTAGCAGTTGATACTGTACTTGCACTTGGCGGTGTTCCTGAATCTTTCTCTATTAGAGATTATGTAAAGAAAGTTACAGAAGAAGGTTTTAATTCTACTCTTTTAGAAACAACTATTCCACGTTACCTAGCACAATTCCAAGGTACAAATAAGAAGCATCTTATCAACACAAAACACAGTTTGTTCCTGACTAGTATTATTATCAGTAAAGCATTCTGGGAATCATTGGACGCAGTTGATCAAGCAGCGTTTGAAGAAGCAAGTATGTACGCAAGTCAATTAGAACGTCAATGGTCAGTTGACGACTCAGTTGAATTTGCTGCTAAAGATAATCATGACGATATCGGTGTTACTTATCAAGAACTAAGTGATGTTGATACAGCTAAGTTCAAAGAACTAACTGCTCCCTTGTATGACAAATATCAACATTTCTTCCAACCTGGATTACTGGACGGTATTATCAAATCGTAATTAAATGGTAATTGATTTTCAACAACAACTAAAAACTGTAAAATTTAAAGGACTGCACAATTGTAATGATTATGCAGATCTTTTTGCTGGCCGCAGAACAGTAGTCTTTTCTTTACCCTTGCCGGCAAATGTAAATTCGTGGGACCAGATAAAGAGATACGAAACAGCTTACAAAGAATTAAGTAATGCCGGTGTAGACCAAATCTGTGTAGTAAGTGATACTTCATTTTTAATTCCCTATGTTGAATATCACGGCCCGCATATTATGCCGTTGGTAGATACAACAATGCAATTCACTGCACTAGTTAAAGACTATGCAGAATCATCAAAAGATCTCAATGAGTTATCGCATTTATGGCAATACGTTATTGTTTTAAACGATGGTGTTCCGGAAAAATTATTTAATAATCCGTTAATACCCAACATGCCATTTAAACTTTATTGTAAACCTGTATATCAATATTTTAGATTAGGTCCAGATAGAGTAGCAAAATATTTACTTGACAATGCCAAGTGAAATAAGTACAATATAGTTTTAATGCCCTTATAGCTCAGCTGGTAGAGCGCAACATTTGTAATGCTGATGTCCCGTGTTCGAATCATGGTGGGGGCACCAAATAATTCAATGTCAAAGAAAAAACCTGAACCTATTAAACCAAGAACCACATGGGGTCAGATGCTAACCAAAGAAGAACTATTAGCATTACTAGATCGAATAGAAAAAAAACAACTAGCGAGAAAAGAAATGGCAGAAGAAGCTAAAAAATCTAAGAATCCTTTTATCAATGCGGCCAATGCCGCCAAGGCTATAGCAGCCAATCCAAAAGTGCCTAGTACTACAACGGCACAAGTGCAAAAGGCCAAATCTGGTCCACAAGTCAGCACAAACAAACCAACAAAAAAATCAGCAGGACGCGGCAGATGAAGCCAAAGTTAGCACAAGCCTATATGAAGACTGCGGAAACATTCGCAGAGCTTAGTCATGCACGTAGATTGCATGTAGGTGCTATTGTGGTCAAGGATGATCGCATTATTAGTATTGGATATAATGGTATGCCTTCGGGCTGGGACAACGACTGTGAGAATAAAGAATATTCAAGCGGTGACGAGGGCGGTTGGTTAGCTCCAGAGGAAATTCAGGAAAGTTGGCCACACGAAGAATTAGTCCATGAAACGCAAAGTGACGATACAGTATGGACACATACACGTCGATTCAGACTTAAAACAAAACCTGAGGTACTTCATGCTGAAACCAACGCCATTGCGAAACTGGCAAAATCAAACGAAAGTGGTCTTGATGCTAGTTTATTTGTTACTCACGCTCCTTGTATGGATTGTGCCAAACTTATATACCAAAGTGGCATTTCTACTGTTTACTATCGGAATAGTTATCGTGAGTCTACAGGACTTGATTTCCTACGAAAATCTGGTGTAGAAGTAATCCAAAGTTAAATACATCTGTAGTTTACCATTTGACATATACTCTAAATATATGTTAATATCAATTTAATAGTATTACACTATTACCCGTTGTACAATAATTAAAAAGGAGAAGTAAAATGAAAAAGCTATTAATAGCTCTATTAGCAGTAACTGGGTTTAGCCTCGCGCAAGCCCAATCAAACGTAACCGTGTACGGTTTGTTAGACGTAGGTTATATTGGTACTAACTATAAGGGCGTTGGTACTTCGGCTACATCAAGTCAAAATACAAATGCCTTTGGGAATAGTGCCGAACAATCGAGTCGATTAGGCTTTAAAGGCAGTGAAGATTTAGGCGGCGGATTAAGTGCAATCTTTACTGTTGAGACAGGATTAAATCCGTCTGACTCAACCGCAAGTACATTTAACAATCGTCAATCATTTGTTGGCTTCCGTCAAAACGGTATTGGTCAAGTTGCAGTGGGTACTCAGTACACCCCGATCTTTAATGCAGTAGCATTAACAGATGCAGGTCAAATGAACAACTTAGTCGGCGATGCGATCTATGCATCGAATCCACAAAGTAACGGCAATAGTGGATCTGGCCCATATGCTAACAGCACTTCTAGCTCTAGTTCAAGCGATGCATTTACAGTTCGTGTTTCAAATTCGTTAACAGCAACAACTAGTAACTTTGAAGGGTTTACTGGTACTGCGTTGCTGGTTGTAAACAATCAAAATGCAACACAAACTAGTTCTACTTCTGGTGGTACTAACAATGCAAGTGGTTGGGGCTTAGGTGCTAACTACGAATGGGAAAAGTTATTAGTAACAGCTAACTACCAAGCTCTTAAGAGTTTCCAGTCAGCAGCTACGTTAACAACACCTGCTCCTGCATTGTGGACTGGTGCCGCAGGCGGAACAAATACACAAGACAATCAAACATACGTTGCTGCAACATATGACTTTGGTATCTTGAAGGCCTACGCTCAATACATCAACCGTAAAGCTACTGATACTTTGAACACAGGTTACTATGCTCAACGTAAAGCTGAACAAATTGGTATCCGTGGTAACATTACACCAAATATTGATGCATGGTTATCAGGCGGCTTAGGTAAAGTAACAGCGTTTGGCGTAGGCCAACCAGTTGCTAATTTTACAGCATTTCAACTTGGTTCTAACTACTGGCTAAGCAAGCGTACAAACTTGTATGCTATCTATGGTCAGACACAAACATCAAGCGTGGCATCAGCAGGTAGCAATCCAGCACTTGCAGGTAGCAACTATGCGTTAGGTGTACGTCATACATTCTAATCCAAATTTTGGATAGATAATTAGCCCACTTCGGTGGGCTTTTTGTTGACTTTAATTTCTTGATACTGTATACTAGCTACTAGTTAACCCCTATTGGAGTATTACAATGTTTGAATCATTAGAAATCCGTCGTGCCGCAAATGGCTTTATCTTAGTAGTTACCACTGAAGAAGATGCTAAAGAATTTGTTTACGATACAGAACGTAAACTTGTGCGAGTTGTTAAACAATACCTAGGTGAACGAGTAACTACACAAGAAGCCGAGTAATGAATTCGTTTGACGTATTTGATACACTACTAGCACGTAGATATTTTACTAGCGATCCAATTTGGCATCATCTATCTGCTGAATTTAATTTGCCCGACTTTGTTCAACAAAGAAAAGCCGCTGACACTGGCGGACGTTCGTATGAACAAATATACGATTATCTAGTTGACACCAACGCTATCGCCGCAGACCAGCGTAATGTTATTGCTACTCGCGAACTCGAACTAGAAATTGAAACTTCTTTTCCGATACAAAAAAATATAGATAGAGTTAAGGATGGAGACATTCTAATTTCTGATATGTATTTGCATGGTAGTGCTATTTTACAATTTGTACGTAGCATTGGCCTTACCAAGCAAGTAACAATATATCAAAGTGGCGGCGACAAAAGCACCGGGGATATATGGCGTCGTATGCAACATTGCAAGCCTGGTATACATCTAGGTGACCATACTAACAGCGATGTAGCGCAAGCTCTTGCACATAACATCAACGGTGAACTATATCTAGGCACACACTTTAACGACTATGAGCAAGATCTGTTTAGTAATAATTTAAAAAATATTGCCACACTTGCAAGAGAAGCGAGGTTACGTAGTGGTTCTGCGACAAATGAAGTATTCTCAGATTTATCTGCCAGTTTAAACTTACCTTTTTTGTTTATTGCTAGTGAGTTGCTGTATAGAAAATATCAAGCACGTCCCATAGTATTCCTTGGCAGAGATTGTCAGCTATTACATAAGATATACAATGAGTATTTTGAACTAAGCTACTATACACCTTTCTCACGCAAGGTTGCCTACACAGATCCTGCATTAGCTCTAGCATACTTACACAGACATAGTGCGCCTAACGCAGTTCTAGTAGATATTTCAAGCACTGGCGGCACATGGCAAAAACTTGATCCCATTGATGTTGAAGTATTAATCTACTCAGACCAAAGTTATTACACTCCTACTAAGCCAACTCTACCTGCAACCTTTAGCTACCTTACTACTAATACAGAAATTGGACAGACTAACTTATTGCTAGAAGTATTTAATTGCGGCGATCACGGACATTTAAATCGTGTAGAACAATTTACAGATGGTATGTTCCATGCAGAGTTTGGTACTCCCGAACTAGATAAAGACATTGTTAATGCTATACACCGTCCTGTATATCAAGCGGTAGCATTGTCTAGTATATATAAACAAGCAATTAAGAATGAACTTGCTGGCCTACCTCATGATCAGCTTATAGAGTTTTTCCGATATTGCACAAGTAGCTTATGTGTTCGTACAGATTTGTATGCACTATTAGGCGACTTTGTTAATCAAGAAACAACCTACTTGGATCAATTTACAAATGGATAAAATAGTTAATAGTTTTGTATACCAGCGTATACTAGAAACAGGTATGCCGAACCCAAACATACCTGCATACTTAACAGCAACCTATAGTCAATGCTATGAGGACATTATAGTCGAAGGATTATTACGGGCACACGTAAAAATACACGGAAGTCCTGAATCTATCGCTTTTGTGGAAATCGGTGCTAATCATCCTGTATGCACAAGTAGTAGTTATTTACTAAAAGAAAAGTTTGGAATACAAGCATTCCTAGTAGAAGCAAATCCAAAATTGATTCCGGCGTTGCAACAATTCCGCCGTGGGGATATTATTATTCAAGCGGCAGTAGTTGACACAGACGAGCCCACGGTAGACTTTTACATTAGTGCCAATAATGAAACAAGCAGTCTAGATGATAAATTTGTTTCAATTAGAACACCAGGAATCGATGAAAAGATTACAGTACCGACTATCAGGGCCAACGAAGTATTAGCACGTGCAGATTCAGAAATGATTTTGTTAAGTGTAGACGTCGAAGGATATGACTTGCGTATTCTACAAGATATTGATTGGGTAAAATACAAACCATTTATTCTTATTGTAGAACCAAGTGAAGATTATAGTCCGGGTAGTACGCAAAGTATCATTGACTTTATGCTTGCTAACAATTATAATTTAGTAGCAGAAACAGATGTAAACTTAATATTCCAGAGACAATGAAAATATACGATTGCTTTCCCTTTTACAATGAATTAGATTTACTAGACCTACGTTTAGCAGAGTTATACAATCATGTTGATCACTTTGTTATTGTAGAAGCAACTACTACTTTCCAAAGTACTCCTAAGCAGTTATTCCTTAAAGATAACTGGGATCGGTATGCTCAGTATCATGACAAAATGATTCACGTTGTTGTTGATGATGCGCCCGGCGATCCAGATGCTTGGGTAAATGATATCTTCCAACGCAATGCTATCATGCGTGGACTAGATGGAGCAGACCCGGAAGATATTTGTATCATTGGTGATGCAGACGAAATTTTACGTCCAGAAACAATTGATCACATACGAGCTAATCCTAAAGATATCATGGGATTCCGTATGCCGTATTTTAATTTCAAACTTAACTATATGCTAGTTAATAATAATGAAAGTTATCACGTATGGACAGTTGCTTGCCGACGTAAGTTCTTAGAAGCACCAGATGCTTTCCGTGGAACTAGATTTAATTTAACACAGTTACCGATGAATTATGAAGATGACACTATCCGTATGTACGAACATGCAGGATGGCATTTTACCTACCTAGGCGATACAGAGTTTGTTAAGAATAAAATTCGTAGTTTTGCACACACAGAATTAAACAATGATCAAGTATTAAGCAACATTGATGTGGATGCTATGATCGCACGTGGGGTTGGATTCAATCCACAAGACCCTAGGCCGTTTACACCAGTTGCAGTTGATGATTACTTTCCACGTACAGTAGTAGACAACCTAGCGCAGTATCAAGATAAAATTATTTCTGGGGTTACAAAAAGTGCCCGTGAACTTTTTAGCTAATAAATAGTAGTATCAAATAATAACGGAGTTCAAATGACAAAAAGAGTGTTAATCACTGGCGGTGCTGGCTTTATTGCACACCACGTAATCGAGCGTATCTTACGCACAACAGATTGGGAAATTGTAAGTCTAGATCGTTTAGACTTTAGCGGTAACTTAAACCGCCTTGCTGATATGATGCAAGACATTCCTAAAGATCAGCAAAATCGTTTAAAAATTGTATGGCATGATCTTAAAGCAGAAATCAATCCGCTTACTGCCGCAATGATTGGCGATATCAATATTGTACTACACTTGGCCGCAGGTAGCCACGTAGACCGTAGTATTGAATTCCCAATGGAATTTGTTATGGACAACGTGGTTGGCACAACCAACTTGCTACAGTATGCACGTACACTACCTAACCTAGATCGCTTTGTTTATTTCTCAACAGATGAAGTATTTGGTCCAGCACCAGAAGGTGTTAATTACGCTGAGTATGATCGTTACAACTCAACAAACCCTTACTCAGCATCAAAAGCGGCCGCAGAAGAAATTTGCGTAGCGTTTGAAAACACCTACAAGTTACCTATTGTAGTTACACATACTATGAATGTGTTTGGCGAACGTCAACATCCGGAGAAGTTTATCCCGATGGTAATCCAAAAAGCACGTGATGGTGAAGTTGTTACTGTACACAGTGATCCAAGCAAAACTATCGCAGGTTCACGTCATTACATCCACGCCAAAGATGTAGCAGATGGCCTAATGTTTATTCTTGAGAACTTACAAGACTACAAGCATACAGGTGATTACGGCGGAGCCAAGTGTCCTAAGTTTAACCTGGTCGGGCCAGAAGAAATCGATAACCTAACACTTGCTAAAATGATTGCTGCGGCAGTAGGTAATGAACTACAGTATGAAATGACCGACTTCCATTCAAGCCGTCCTGGGCATGACTTGCGTTACGCACTCAGTGGCGAATTGTTAAAGAGCCTAGGTTGGGAACCAAAGATCAAGTTCAGTGAACGTGTTAAAGAAGTAGTTGAATGGACATTAGTTAATACTCGTTGGTTGCGTAAATGATCAAACACGCATTTATCGTAACCAGTGCAGTCAACAGTAAGTTTGGCGTATTCAAACCCGAAGAACGGTTGCAACAAACCATTGACACAATTAACAGTATCAAGTCTAAGATTCCTACTGCTCTTATTGTTATTATGGAATGTTGCGGAGAACCAATCAAGCCTACACAAGAAGCTATTCTACGTAGTAACTGTGATGTATTTGTTGATTACAGTCAGGACGAAGAAGTACAAGCATTGTATGATAACGATAACTGGGACGTAGTAAAGAACGGAACAGAAATCATGTGTTTTGGTCGTGCATTGGCTGTATTAGCGCATGAAGGACTTTTTGCTAATATTGATCGTATACACAAGATGTCTGGTCGATATATTCTTAACGATATGTTTGATGTAGAAACATACGAACAGTCTGATGTGCAGGATAAAATTGTTATTGGACCAAAATACAAAAGCCAATTCCCGCCAGAAATAACACAGGTGCCATTTCAATACATGGCTCGCTTATGGTCTTGGCCAACTAGTCGTGTAGATGAAGTTGTTAAGGTATACGGAGATTCATTTATTTTCTTTGCTGAACGTTTAAGTCAAGGCGGTTATGTGGACATTGAACACGTGCTTGCTAAATTCTTAGATCCTGCAAATGTTCACGAAATTGCCAATCTTGGTGTGGAAGGACAAATTGCACCAAATGGAACACCTATTAAGAACTAATGGAAGATTGTACACAAATTACAGAATGTCTTGCATGTGGCGGCAATGATCTAGTATTGACATTAGATTTACAAGATCAGCCACTGGCAAATAACTTCCAGGAACATGCCGGAGTTCTAGATACAGATTTATGGTTCCCACTTGCAATTAACCGTTGCACTAACTGTAACCACCTACAACTTACACATGCAGTTAACCCTGCACTAATCTACACACACTATCTATATGTTAGCGGAACTAGCGGCACCTACGTAGAGTACATGGATTGGTACGCCAATTTTGTGCGTGAGCAATTTGATCGTTGGCCCGATGGCGGAGTATTGGACATTGGCTGTAATGATGGTAGTCAACTTAACGCATTTAAAAAGATCAAATTACAAACATTTGGGGTAGATCCAGCAACTAACTTACACGCTAAGTCAAGTGCTAACCACAATGTGGTACTGGGATTCTGGGACGAAGATAGTGCAGGTAAGTTAGGTAGAGACTTTGATATTATTACTACACAAAATTCATTTGCTCATATTCCTGATCCACTTGCATATTTACGTCTTGCCCGGGATTATTTACGTAACGATGGCAAGATCTTTATTAGCACAAGTCAAGCAGACATGGTGCCAAATGGAGAGTTTGACACTATCTATCACGAGCATATTAGTTATTACAATGCGTATAGCATGAAGTGTTTAGCAGAACGTGCCGGCTTGTATTTGAATGATGTAATTAAAACTCCTATCCACGGAACTAGTTATATCTTTATCTTATCCAAGAAAGCTACAGAACAAGCACGTGTAGAAAACATCCTTGCAAATGAACGAGCACTTGGATTACAAACGCCTGAAACCTATACCAAGTGGGCAGAAGGTGTAAACAAACTAATCACTCGACTTAAAGATCAACTTGACGAATATCGTCATCACGGATATCATATTGTTGGGTACGGCGCTGCTGCTAAAGGTATGACCTTAATCAATGCAAGCGACATTTATTTAGATGCGGTTGTTGATGATAACCCCTTGAAACAAGGCCTATTCTGTCCAGGTACAACTATTCCAGTAGTTAGTTCTGATTATATCAAGGGCATTCGCAACAAGGACAGCGTGATATTCGTCCCGCTTGCGTGGAATGTTTATAACGAGATTGTCAAGAAGATTCGCAATATACGTGATAACGAAAACGATTTGTTTATTAAATACTTTCCCACAATAACACACGAATCTTTTTAAATAATATGAAATTAGAAAAACCCATTAACATTCTTGTACAAAGACGTGCTGCCATTGGTGACGTTATTATGACTACAGGCGTTGTGCGTGAGTTAAAACGTAAGTTTGGAGATGATGCTCAAATTGATATTGCTACAGATTTTGCGGAACCATATCGCAATAATCCGCATATTAGAAATATATTCCCGGTTGATCAGATTCCAGATGTAAAAAGCCGATGGGATTTATATTTTAATTTAGATGATGCATACGAGCTCAATCCTACTGAACACTATGTAAAGAACTATTTTTATCGCGTGTTTGCAGATACTACTCGCAATATGGCTGTAGAACTATTCCCCACAGAAGAAGATAAGATTGCTGTAGACGCAGACTTAAAAGAAATTGGTACCAAGTTTATTGTTGTTCACATGCGTAATTGGCACTGGACTGCAAAGAACATTAGTATGGATGTATGGTTAGAAGTATTTGGCAAACTGTTTGAAGCTTGTGCAGACTTTAAAGTAGTATGTGTGGGCGGCACAACAGATCATTGGGTAGATCATCCCTTGTTTGTTGATCTACGTGGTCAATACAATAGTCAGCAAATTAAGTATCTATGCGATCATGCCAAGGCATTTGTTGGTATTGATAGCGGGCCATTCCATTGTGCCGCAGCAAGTAGCACTCACATCATTGCTTTACTAACGCACTTAGATCCCGATGTTATTATTCCACAACGTCGACATGAAGATGGATATCATACTACTGCTATTCCAACAGAAGAAGACTGCCGAGGCTGTAATCGAGATCAAGCCCGCCCTGTACGTCAGTTAGTATGCAAAAAAGGTAACACACCTTGCAATAACAATTTTGATACAGATGTAATAGCACAAGCAATTTTAAGACAACTATGAAAAACATTACCTTAGTAGCAATTGAATTCCAGTGGTATGATTTAACTCGTCACGCAATTGAACACAGTTTAAAACACATTGATCCAAAAGAAATATTAGTTATCAGTGATCGAGAAATTTATCCTGGTGCCAAGCATATCATTGTACCACCGGTTGCCAACATTAGCGAGTATGCTGATATCATGCTTAAAGGTACTGCTGAACACGTTGATACTAGCCATGCGCTATATGTACAATGGGATGGCATGGCAAACGATAGCGAACTATGGTTAGATCACTTTATGGAGTTTGACTATATCGGTGCACCTTGGCCATGGGAACAAGAAGGACGTAACGTTGGCAATGGTGGCTTTAGTTTACGCAGTAAGAAACTATTAGATGCTTGCCAGGATCCCGCTATCAGTTTAACCCCAGAAGAATCTGTTGCAGAAGATAATATTATTGGCAAAACTAAAAGAGCATACTTAGAAGAACAATACGGCATACAGTTTGCTCCTACCACAGTAGCACAGCAATTTAGTTTTGAATTAGGCACATACAAGCCAAGTTTTGGATTCCACGGACTTTGGAACATATTTAACTTTATGCCTGACGCAGATATGGATTACTTCATGCCCAAGATTAACTATGCAGGATGGAACATTTATAAATGGCACCATGTACTTGCCGCAGTTATACGTAGAAATCGCATGGATATCTATGAGTACATGATAGATCAACTAGTTAAGAATAGTCCAGACCTACTAGACGGTGTTGCACAATGGTTAGAGCGTGATGCCCAAAATCCACAAACTAACTTAGTTATTAATTGACATACAGCAGTTTTTCGTAGTACAATAACACAAATCATTTATTTTATTAAAAGGAGTTCATAATGAATCTTAAACCTCTATCCGACAGAGTTGTAGTTCGCAGAGTCGACAGCGAAACAGTAACTAAAGGTGGTATCTTTATTCCTGACGCCGCCGCAGAAAAAGCAGATCAAGGTACAGTACTAGCAGTAGGTCCGGGCAAACGTAACAAAGAAACAAGTGAATTAATTGCACTTGATGTTGCTGTTAACGATCGTGTATTGTTTGGCAAGTTTTCTGGTCAGACTGTCAAGATTGACGGAGAAGAATTATTGATTTTAAAAGAGGAAGACATCCTCGGCGTTATCACACTAGGAGAATAAGACATGGCTTCAAAAGACGTACAATTTGGGAATGATTCCCGTAGTAAAATGGTTGAGGGTGTAAACATCCTTGCAAACGCAGTCAAGGTAACTCTGGGACCTAAGGGTCGTAATGTAGTTATTGAACGTAGCTTTGGTGGTCCTCACATTACTAAGGACGGTGTAACTGTTGCAAAAGAAATTGAATTAAAAGATAAGTTGCAAAACATGGGCGCACAGATGGTCAAAGAAGTGGCAAGTAAAACCGCAGGCGACGCCGGCGATGGTACTACTACTGCTACAGTATTGGCACAGGCCATTGTTAAAGAAGGCATGAAGTATGTTACTGCTGGCTTGAATCCAATGGACTTGAAACGTGGTATTGACAAAGCTACTACAGCGGCAATCGATGCGTTGACTGCTATCAGCAAACCTTGCGAAACAGATGCAGAAATTGCACAAGTAGGTACTATCAGTGCTAACTCAGATGCAAGCATTGGTCAGATGATTGCTGATGCTATGGCCAAGGTAGGCAAAGAAGGCGTTATCACTGTTGAAGATGGCAACTCACTACAAAACGAATTAGACGTTGTAGAAGGTATGCAGTTTGACCGTGGTTACTTGAGCCCATACTTTATCAACAACCAAGAGAAACAAATTGTTGAATTAGACAATCCGTTTGTTTTGTTGTTTGACAAAAAGATCACAAACATCCGCGATATGATTCCAGTACTGGAAGCAGTAAGCAAAGCAGGCAAACCATTGCTTATCGTTGCAGAAGATGTTGAAGGTGAAGCACTAGCAACTCTAGTAGTAAACAACATGCGTGGTACTGTCAAGACCTGTGCTATCAAAGCACCTGGATTTGGCGATCGTCGTAAAGCTATGTTGGAAGACTTGGCTATCTTAACTGGTGGTAAAGTTATTGCCGAAGAATTGGGCTTTACCTTAGATAAAGTAACTGCTGAAGATTTAGGTATGGCAGGCCGTGTAGAAATCAGCAAAGACAACACTATCATTATTGATGGTGCCGGTGATCCAGACGCAATTGAAGCACGTGTTAAAGCGATCCGTGTACAAGCAGAAGAAGCTACTAGCGAATACGACAAAGAAAAATTGCAAGAACGTGTTGCTAAATTAGCAGGCGGTGTTGCAGTAATCAAGGTCGGTGGTGCCACTGAAGTAGAGGTTAAAGAAAAGAAAGACCGCATTGATGATGCATTACACGCTACTAAAGCAGCTGTTCAGGACGGTATTGTGCCCGGCGGCGGTGTAGCATTGGTTCGTGCTAAACAAGCCATCAGTGGATTAGTTGGTGCAAATGCAGATCAACAAGCTGGTATCAACATTGTGCTACGTGCAATGGAAGAACCGCTACGTTGCATAGTTAACAATGCAGGCGAATCGGCTGATGTAGTACTAGCGGCTGTTCTTGCTGGTACAGGTAACTATGGTTACAATGCCGCAACAGAACAATATGTAGACATGCTTGCTGATGGTGTTATTGATCCAACCAAGGTAGCTAAGACAGCATTAGTAAACGCCGCATCAGTAGCAGGTTTGTTGTTGACCACGGAATGTGCTATTTACGATCTTCCTAAGGATCCTAATAATCCACAGCCACAAATGCCTGGCATGATGTAAGTTAGTAGGTACTAACATTAAACCCACTTCGGTGGGTTTTTTGTTGACCAAAAATACTCAAAATAGTACAATAGCAGTATTATGAAAATCGTAAAGCTAAACCGCAGACACACAGCCTTTAAAAAATGGGGCTTCCCAATTGGCATACGGTTTGATGCCTGGGACGATACTGCCAGAGCCGCAGACACATATCTTTCAAACACATATAATACAGCCAGCTACCAAAGACCTGACTGTTCGTGGAGCAAGGTACGAGTACAATGGTATGGTAACTGGGGTAATAAGAGTAAGAACTTTAAAGATTTATGCCCACGTCGCCCGTATTGGATATATTTACGCAACGAAGCAGATCTTACAATGCTCGTTCTTAGTAGAGTACTAGATGAAAGTAATTAAATTAGACCGTAGATACGCAGGTAGTAGCAAATGGAAATTTGCTATACAGTTTGCCGGTACTGCAAAACACTCTCGAACTGAGCGTGTTAGATACCAATTGGCGTTTCGACGATTGTATGGTGACGACCGCGAACTTAATTCTGATAAGACTGTACCTATCTTTAGTAAAGAGTGGTACTTTTGGAATGAAAACTGGAGACTTGATTTAAAGCACAATCGCATCTACTTTAACAACGAAGGTGATGTCAGTGCAGTCTTGTTGGTGATTGACCAATAAATCCCGAAATGCTATAATAGTCGTATGTTATATAAAAAGGACTATTAATGAAGTACTTCGCGTACGGTATGAATACTAACCAGGCCCAAATGGCCAATCGTTGTCCTAGTGCTAAAAGCCTTGGTAAAGCAGTATTAATGAATCACGAGTTTCGATTCGCACGTCACGCAGATATAATCGAAAATCCCGACTATAATTGCCAAGGAGTATTATGGGATATTACCGCAGAATGTGAAAAGTCGTTAGATGCATTAGAAGGATTCCCTACATATTATCTAAAGAAAACAGTTAGGGTATTACATAATGGTAAGGCTGTAGAATGTATGGTATATTATATGGCCGGAGAACAAATTGACGAATTACCTAGCGATGGGTATTTAGAAATGTTATTCGAAGGATATAAAGAACATAATATCGATGATTATCAGATATACGAAAGTTTGACATTAATTAACAGTATTAAACAACGTCAGAAACAATTACAATCCAGGTATTTTCCAGAGGAACTATAATGAAACTAAAGAATATGATTATTGAAACAGAATATGATAATGCTTTCCCCCAAGATCGAGAGTTTACTGATTGGGTTAATGCAATTGATTATGAGTATAATGAAAAGGATAATGTTCCTGCGTTAGAAGTCAATGATAAGACCAATATAGTGTTGCATAAAGACGACACTGATTATAGCCCGTACATTACTATAAACAGTTAATTTTGGTAGACCGTTAATTCCCAAAATGCTATACTGTTGTTATAGTAAATAACAAGGAGAAACAAATGCAATTATTTGAAGTTTCATACAGTTTAGGTCAACGTGCTGATTCAGGTAGCTGGGCTGGTTCAAGTTCGACACAGAATCTTAAAATGACTGTACAAGCACTCCATGTTGGGCAAGCCCGTGCAATGGTTGAAAGCATGAATGGCGGGTACAAGCATTGTCAGATTCATAGTGCTAATCAAAAATAATTTTGGTTGTTCAATAAATCCATTTAATGTATAATAGTTGTATAGTTAATTAAAGGAGCATTTATGAGTCAGAACCATTTAGCCCAGTATAATGTAGAAGAATTGCAAGGTTACTTTAGCGATTTCCACAAGGATTATTATGGTTTTCGTCCACGTTTTGCTACCCCTGAACAATGGCGTGATCGTAGTTGGTTGGAAGAGCAGATTACTGCAATCCATGACGCTATCGACACAATGAAGGAAACTTCAGAAGGTCGCGCAGAATTGCGCCGTCAGGGTTGGTCGGTTGAAGAAAGTGATTTTGATGTGTTGGAACAGGCCGAAGAGCTAGCCAATGCTGATGCGGTATATTACGGGGCTTGACCCATAATTCGTTTTAATGTATAATAGTTGTATTGTTAATAAAGAAGGAGCTAAAAATGAGTGTATCTTTTATTCGTGTTAAAGCTGGCGCATATCGCACTACAGATGTAAGCGGCCAGGTGTTTCAGTTAGTAGAGCAGTACAAAAATACAGCCAAAGGTGGCTATGTTACTGTTAAGAATGGTGACAAGTTTCCTGGCTTCCCAGAAGACATCCGTGTTAAGGTCGAAGGTATGAGTGATTATGAGTTTGTAAGCGAGGTAGAGTTTGTTGAAGCTGGCAATACTCCTATTGCTGAAGCCAAGGCTTTAGAAGCATTGGGCGCAGAAACAGACGAAGCGGTTATGGAACGTATCCGTCAGCGTTTTGAAATCTTAGACGAAATGACTACAGCGGCAACCACAGGTGATATTCGTGCAATGATTGTAAGTGGCCCTCCTGGAGTAGGTAAGAGCTTTGGCGTAGAACGCATTGTTGAAAAGGCTTGTTTATTTGATCAAATCTCAGGCAAGCGTTTACGTGCAGAAGTAATTAAAGGTAGTACCAGTGCATTAGGTTTGTATTGTGCATTATATAAGCACAGTGATGCGAACTGTATGTTAGTGTTTGATGACTGTGACTCTATTTTGTTAGATGACGTGTCGTTGAACTTGCTTAAAGGTGCATTAGACTCTGGCAAGAAGCGTAAGATTAGCTGGTTATCTGATAGCCATATGCTAAGTCGTGAAGGAGTTCCTAACTCATTCGAGTTTAAGGGTAGTGTAATCTTTATTACCAACTTGAAGTTTGACAAAATGAAGAGTCAAAAGTTGCGTGATCACTTAGATGCATTACAATCCCGTTGTCATTATCTGGACTTGACACTTGATACAATGCGTGATAAGATTTTACGTATCAAGCAGATTGCCCAAGATGGCGAATTGTTTAGTGAATATGAATTCCAACAATCTGAACAAGATGAAATTATCGAGTTCATGGAAGCAAATCAAAACAAGTTCCGTGAAATGAGTTTGCGTATGGCTATTAAGATTGCAGACTTGAAAAAGAGCTTTCCACTTAAATGGAAAGCCATGTCAGAAGTAACTTGTATGAGAGCAGCATAATGTTTGCTTGGATAGTAGTATTCATTGTACTATTTTCCGGGCACACAGATTTAGCCGTAGCATTGGCAGTTATTTTATTTTTATTGGAGATCATATTATGAAAGATATTTTTACAGGCATCACCGGTATTATTGTAGCGATTGGTATTTTGTTTGGTATTAGTTTACTAGGCTATGAAAGTTACAAGTTCTTTGTACCTAAGTATCGTGCAGTAGATAATCAAGTATTCAAAGAGTCTGAACAGTATAACGATGGTATGATTCGTGACTTAGAGAATTTGCAAGTAGAATATATCAATGGTGATGCAGATAAGAAGCAGGCTCTACGTGCTATTGTACTGCATCGTTTTAGTGTATATCCAGAAGATAAGATGCCCCCAAACCTACGTAATTTTTATGAACAACTAAAGGCAGGTAAGTAATTATGAAACGAATTCTATTAGCATTGCCCTTTGTATTTGCGTTGACAGCTTGTGACGCACCACGTGAAACATCCACACAGATCGAACGCAAGAAGCAAGAAGAACTCAGCTTGCGTGGTGTAGAATCTGTTGGTATGCCAGCAATCACAAACTTTGCTGAAAAGCGTATGATGAAAGACATCATTGAGTTGCGTGATCAAAACGTGGCTACTACTGTCTACATCACAGACTTGAATGGCAAGTTGCACAAGGTATGTAATGCAGTTGGTTATGGTCTCCCTTATGCTACACAATACACCAACCCACAGCGTGTCAGTGGTGATGGTACTCATGGGTATGTAACATTGCCACAGGCAGATCCAAATGGTTTGTATAGTCCAGCAAGTGCAGATGGCACTTGGGTATTATGTGTAGATACCAAGTCAGGCAAACCAAAACCAGTTTATATCGAACCACGTGTTATTGTTAGTCCAATTCCACTAGATTAATAAAAGTTTTACCCCATAGCTCGCGTTAGCTCCTGAGTTATGGTTTTGTGCCCCGGGTTTAACCACTCGGGGCTTTTTATTTGATATCCTTTGAAAATTATGTTACACTAACTCTATGGCACAAATATACAAGCACACGCACGTTGAAGATTACATGGAAATCATTGCTGGTTATCGTAAGCCAGATGGTAAAAGTAATCACAGTATCTTTACTATAGGAGAAAGTCCTATTAATCTTGCACGGTATGATATGAAGGTTGTGCCTAGTCTTGCTGAACAGAGCATAGCAAACAACAAAGGCTATACAGACAAACAAGCCAAGCTGGCCACAGAATTAGTTATTAAATATGAACGTCAATTGTTTAAATTAGGGGTAGACATTACTCCAGTTAAGACCAACCCAGAATACCGGTTGCCAATTAGGGACATTGATCGTAGTACTAGAGCCTGGGTCGAAAACGATGTTATCAAACTACGCTTTCCGTATAATGTACAACAGATTGAACAAGTACGTGATGCCGGAAAAACAAGCAATGGTAAAATACAGTTTATTCGTGAAGAAAAAGTTCAGCAATTAGAGTTAACTGAATGGAATGTCAACTGGGTGTATGCTTTCTGCGAGCAACATAAATTTGAAATAGATTCGTCACTACATGAATTAATGGATATTATTCTGGCAGTAGAACAAACTCCTTACGCAATTGAACTACGATATAAGAATGATGTTATAGAGATTGCCAATGCAGCAGACAGTTTAATTGAATATCTCAATGAAAAAGAAGGTGGCATTACCACAGATAACCTGTTCCGCTTGATAGACCTAGCTCCTATCCTGGGCTACACTATAGCACGAGATATAGAAGAAACAGTTATTGCAGAGTTTGGTACACGATTCTATAGCCTGTGCGCTAACCGCCAGCTTAAAGTAGATAGCATGACCAATTCTACGATTGTTAATGATATTGCTGAGTATGCACGTGCCACTAACCGTTTCCCGATATATGTATACGAACCAGATTTAAGCGATAGATTAAAAACTGAATTTAATAAGTTATTCCCCGGGGCAATGATGACCTTAAATAATAAAGTAATGGATACAGGTATCACTGATGATATTAAAGTAGTATATACTACTAAAATTCCACGTACTCCAATACATAATATTCCCTTGATGGTTAGTAGTGCAGGCATGTTATTTGGCGGTGACAGACAAGTTTGGATACAGACAGCCGAAAAGATTGTATACTTTACCAAAGACGTGTATACTAAGAACTCCAAAGGACCCGACGTGTGCAAGCTAAACTAATAATCAAAGATGAAGTAAACGTAAAGATCGAAGGATTGGAACTTGCTGACCGCACGGCTCTAGTAAAGAAGTTCAAATATGAAATTCCTGGTGCACGTTATCAACCTAGTGTACGATTAGGACGATGGGACGGCAAGGTTGCGTTTTTTCAGCTAGGTGGTAGCAGTTACATTAACTTGTTGCCCGAAATACTTGCTTATATAGATAGCAAGGGTTACGATATTGAAGTAGAAGACCTGCGTGAATACAAAACACAATTTACGTTTGATCAATTCACTGAAGATACTTTTGCAGATCAAACTTGGCCCAAGGGACACCCACAAGTAGGTGAACCTATCAAGTTCCGTGATTATCAAGTTGACATCATCAACAACTTTTTACAAAACCCGCAGAGCATACAAGAAATTGCCACAGGTGCAGGTAAGACTATTATGACTGCTGCACTTAGTAAAAACATAGAGCCATATGGTCGTAGCATTGTAATTGTGCCTAACAAAAGCCTAGTAACACAAACAGAAGCAGACTATCGGAATCTAGGTCTTGATGTGGGTGTGTACTTTGGTGACCGTAAAGAATTTGGCAAGACACATACTATTTGCACTTGGCAAAGTTTAAATATTTTATTAAAAAATACACAAGCCGGCATTGGCGATGTTACTATAGGTGACTTCATCGAAGATGTTGTTCTAGTAATGGTAGACGAAGTACACATGGCCAAAGCAGATGCCCTAAAGACTCTGCTCACAGGTGTGTTTGCTCGGGTACCCTTGCGTTGGGGATTAACAGGAACTATTCCCAAGGAAGATTACGAAAAAGTAAGCATTTTCTGTAGCCTAGGTACAGTAGTAGGCAAGTTAAGCGCCAGCGAATTACAAGAAGCAGGACACTTAGCCAACTGTCACGTGAACATTGTACAGATGGTAGATCACGTTGAGTACAAGGACTATCAGTCTGAGCTTAAATACTTAACTACTAACGCAGAACGTCTGGCATACTTGGCCAAGATGATTGACTCGATCAAAGAAGGTGGTAATACACTTATCCTAGTTGACCGAATTGAAACAGGCAAGATCTTACAAATAGAACTAAGCAGTTTGTTTAGTTTACTCAAAGACAAGCCTGAAGTAGCATTTGTATCCGGCGCAACTAAAGCCGGTGATAGAAAAGACGAATACGATGAAATTGCAACAAGTACTAACAAGATTATTATTGCTACCTATGGTGTTGCTGCTGTGGGCATTAATATCCCTAGGATTTTTAATCTTGTGCTTATTGAGCCCGGTAAGTCCTTTGTTAGAGTTATCCAGTCCATTGGGCGTGGGATCCGTAAAGCGGAAGACAAAGACTTTGTACAAATCTGGGACGTAACATCAACCTGTAAGTTCGCCAAGCGACACTTAACAGCACGTAAGAAATTCTACAACGAAGCAAACTATCCATTCACAGTTGAGAAAGCAAATTGGCAATGAAAAAACTAATCGTGTGCGGGTGTAGCTTTAGCGCACCAGCAAAAGATCTACCTGGCACAGCCTACGGTGAAGTACTAGCAAAAAAACTAGGATGGGACTTAGAGATCCTGGCAAGGCAAGGATGCAGTAACGGTGGTATCCGTGTGCAGATAGATGAGGTATTAAGACAGAAGCCTGCGTTCGCCATCATTGCACCTACATTCCATGATCGTATGGAAATCCCTGCAACCGCAGCACCATATGTTCCACCAAAAGAAGAAAACAAAGGTTGGAACTCGGACTTACAAAAACATCTACAACATAGCCACCTAAATGGATATGATCGAACCGTGGGCATTGACAATATTAACTATGGTACGAATCCGTATCGTATGATTTTTGAAACTATTTTTAGCCTGGTAGAGAATTACGATCACCCATACCGTAGTGCCAAGATAGATCGTAATACACAGCAGGCAATGAAGCAGTATGTAAACTTTCTATACGATAGTGAATGGAAGCGACAGCAGGACGAGTGGATTATCCGTGACGGGATTATGCAGTTGTTCTATTCCGGAATACCTTTCCTATTGGTTGCAAATAACCTATGGAATAGTAATACTGTTCGTGAAGCTATACCTAGTGTAGTACCTGACAAATACATGACCCTGGAATACGAAGAAACTCCTGCTTATGCAACCAATACCTGGCCATTTAGCGGTAAAGTAGATCCTGGATACCACGGTGATCCCAAGAGCCAAGAGTATTTGGCAGACATATATTACAAGAAGATATGCGAGCAGTTGCACTTGTAGCCCATCCTGATGATTGTGTTATATTTGCTTGGCCCTTTATTGAAGCCCATCCAAAATTTAACTGGACCATTGTTTACTTGACCTATCACGCAACAGACCCACGTGGACAAGAACTAGAAGCCTATTGGAATCGTCGTAATATACCTACAGCGTTTTTGGGCAATACTGACACATGGTTAGACATGGTTAGGGGAAAGATCAGTTTTGATATTACCAAAGCTTCTGCAGATCTGATAACAGCCAGCTCGGGAGCAGACTTGATATTAACCCATAATCAAGATGGCGACTATGGACATATACATCACAGGTTTGTTTGTGAAGTAGCCAACTCAATTGATACACCAAAGGTTTACTTTGCAAGTACTTTCAATTATAATACAGAGTACACAGTCTTAGATTCTGTTGCAGCAGACGAACTACCATTACACAGCGAAGTTATCATAGGCTTCCAAGATCGTAATATAGGTAGATATATTGTAACACCGGAAGCGGAACTTATATTAAAAGAAAACCAATGAGAATATTAACACTAGATAATACAGCATACGAAATGGATCAAATCCCTGAGGAAATTGATGAAGTTAGATTTTGTGTACTAGACAACAGTGATCCCAAAGAACCGGACTATTTTTATATTCCTTTAATCTTTCTAGAATCGTTTAACAGTCCTGCATTAGTATTGCGAATTGGTAACAATGTTATTCGTATGCCAGTGGATTGGCAAATACTTATCGGCGAACCAGACTTTGGCGATTTAGAAGTTGTTCCGCTAACCAGTATCAATGATCGCGGATTTAATGTGTTTACATTTAACCCATTGAGTAGTTTCCGCCCAGAGTTTGCTCCTGTGGAAATTGTGGATATCTATCAAGATGTTAAATGGTATTTCCCCAAACTTAAACCAGGACAGTTATTGGCAGTTCCGTTGACCGAAGGCGATAAACCTATGTGTGCATATTTTATCAAAGATATCTCACGTCAAAGCGAGGTCATTAACTACGGTAAGGTTTGGTAATATGGGCAACCTTAAACCGGGTGCTACTTACATCTACGAACGAGCAGACGGCGTAACCTATGCTAGAGAAGCAGGTGCCCACCCCGGTGATAGAATAGCAATTGGCTGGGATTATGATTACAGACAAAAAACTGAAGCAATAGAACGTATGAAAATGTGGACTGAAATACTTCAAGCCGCAAAGACCAATCCTGCTTTACAAGATGCTATAGAACGTGTTATAATACTATATGAATTGCAAAAGGGCGAAGATCCACCACCATGGCATCCAGTATAACAGAAGATAAATTTGGACATAATCAATTAATTGCAGAGATGAAACATGCAAGCCTTTGGGGCGACATACACAGACGTGCAAAAACAAATCCAGAGTTACAAGAGCAGTTAGATAAAATTGTTGTATACTATAAGTTAAAATATGACCGTAGATAAATTAGATATTAAAAACGAAATGGCACAGTTTGATCGTAAGAACAGAGAGTTTTACGATAGTCTTGATGAACAGGAAAAGAAGAAGTTTGCTCCTTTCTTAATGATTCGTTGGGGTAGTGCAGTTGGCGGCAATGTAGACCTGCAAGCATACTATCTAATGAGCTGTAACGAAAACTTAAATAAGAACTTCTTTGAGATTAGTGCTGCAAAACACAAAAAGCTACAATGGTTATTAGCAACAACAGTGAGCCCGGGCATGGGCAATCAATATCACCAATGGATTACTCCAAAGAAAAAAGGTGCCGGCGACAATACGGCTGTTAAATTCTTAAAAGCACTACGACCTGATTTAAAAGAAGATGAAATTAAACTATTAGCACAAATTAATACTAAAGACGATCTCAAGGCCTATGCAAAAGAGCTAGGATGGGATGATAAAAAGATCAAAGAGCTAACATGATCAAGAATCTAGTTGTCAATGGATGTAGTTACATGGAAGGATATGCCATTGGCAACGGACATGTAGACTTGGCTAACCGATTGGGTATTCCACATGCAGAAAGTTTGGCCATCGGTGGTAGCGCCAACAGCAGAATAATTAGAACTACACTAAAGCATAGTTATAGAGCAACAGAACCTACTTTGTATGTATTAGGATTAACTTTTATAAGCCGTGGCGAAATACCTATTCTTGGTATGGATCCAGCAACTGAAGCTGACTCGTTTGAAGGACGCTGGTGTAATCCGCAAAATCAGGAATTTGCTAATCGTTACGATCACTTCTGGAACAAAACAGAAAGTGAAAAGTTTGTTAAACAAAAACTAATGGTAGAAGCCTATAGCTTAATTGACAGAACTGAAGATTTACTGTATCGTATACTGTCAACTATAGATAGCTTAAAGTCTAGAGGACATCGCGTATTGGTATATCAACAGGCTGATGATAGTTATAGATATCTACTGGAAAATCCTAGATTAAGTTTATTGTCCAGTACAGATTGTATCATTGATGGGTTCCGTTGGTGTGCAGTTGGGTACCAGCATGAACAAGGTGTTGCTAAGGCTTCATCTACTGGTGGCAATTTTATTGGACCTCAATCAACTCCTGACCATATGCGTCACCCAAAAGCAGGAGAACATGCTGTTCTTAACGAGTATCTTGTAAAGTATATCAATGACTGCAACATCATTTAAGTGTCGGTATTGTGAAAAAACATTTGCCAAGGAAAGTACGTTGGCTGTGCATCTCTGTGAACAAAAGCGTCGTTGGCAACAAGAAAAAGAAGTAGGTGTGCAATTAGGACTTAAAGCATATCTAAAGTTTTATGAAATGACACAGGGTAGCGCCAAGTTAAAGAGCTACGAGAACTTTGTAACTAGCCCATACTATGGTGCGTTTGTTAAGTGGGGTCGTCATATGGTAGGTATACGTGGCATTAATCCCACAGCTTTCTTAGACTGGCTATTAAAAAACAACAAGAAAATTGACCACTGGTGTAAAGACGAGTTCTATGTCACCTACTTGCACGAGTGGTTACGTAGAGAAGCAGTACAGGACGCATTGGAGAGAGCATTAAATGAAATGCAAACGTATGCAGAAGATCATTTGGAACTTAGGAATGGATTTAGCGACTATTTTAGGTATGGTAACAGCAATCGTGTGGTGCATCATATTGCTACCGGTCGCATTAGCCCGTGGGTCGTTTATAACTGCACATCGGGAGTTGAGTTCCTGGATAACCTGGGTGATGAACAAGTTCAAATAATCCTGCCGTGGATTGATCCCGACCACTGGCAACGCAAATTTAAAGATTATCTAGCAGACACTGAGTGGGTTAAGGATATATTGCAGAAAGCAAATCTATGAAATTTAAATCAGACATTGATATTGACTTCCCCGATAGAGATCGAGCACTTGCATTGCTTAAAACTACACCTGCGAGCATCCTGCGTGATGGTCGTTTAATTCGACACAATACAGGAGTATATGCCACAGACATTCCTGTTGATCCATTTACTGGTATTGCCAGCATTGACCATGAGTCGGCAGAAGATCGCGGCTATGCTAAACTGGACTTTTTGAACGTATCGTTATATACGCAGATAAAGAGTGAAGAACATTTACAAGAACTTATTGCACAGGAACCCAAATGGGACAAACTGTATGATCCAGAGTTCTGTGGAAAACTAATACACATTGGTAATCACTATAAAACACTAATACAAATGCCAGAAGCAGTTAATAGTATTGTGCGTATGGCTATGTTGTTGGCAGTAATACGTCCGGCAAAACGACACCTAATAGGTCGAACTTGGAAAGAGGTTGGTGAATCAGTTTGGGAACGTCCCGAGGATGACAGTTATTTTTTCAAACGTAGCCATTCTGTGGCCTATGCACACCTGGTAGTAGTTAATATGAATCTTTTATCCAACCAGGAACGTTATAGCGTGTGATTTTGGCTTAATACGCCAATATCGCGAACTACACCTTTATTTAGCTTACTTTTCGTATAAGAGTGATGCTCTTACGCTTGCTTCGTTTGCTAGCCATTTCTTTTAGGCTCACATAAGGGCCCATTTTAATTTCAACGTCTTTACTGTTCATAGTACGTAGACAAGTTTTAAACAAAGACCAATCGGCTTTAAGAAATACATTAATTGGGATTAATCTATTACTTTCCCACCACCACGTTTCCCCTAAACTTAGGAATACCTTCTTAACTTCATCTCCTCTTAAGAGTCCAAAGTCGTATAGAGTTGTAATAACTTCATCAGAATTTTGAATAATTCCGATGTAATCATTGCCACCGTAGGTAACGTGAGAAAGGAAAGGGTAGGAGCTAAGTACTGATGTCTGTTCGTTATTCATTATTCTTACAATTATTAAAGTGATACCGGGTCATATTACCACCACCGCCGGTTTTATTACAATGCGGACAAGTTACTTTTTTAATATTGCGGATATCAATAACCCCGGATTGTTTGCGTAGTTCCATTGATTTACGCCATTTATCTGTAGTTTCTTTAGTAATTGTTTTCCCTTTATGTGCTTGCCCTATTTTATCTCTATGTTCTTTAGACAATGGCAAACGTTTAATACCTTTTTGCGAGTCTGACAATCGTTTGCGGTGTATTTCTGATCTGTTTGGTAATTTTTTACCAGTATTACTAGCACTAATTTTAGCACGAGTTTCGGCAGATCTATATGCTCCGCTAGATCCTTCTCCGCCATTGCTACGGTTATGTAAAATTCCAGTTCCTAAATCTTTACGACCAAAAATAGAAATTAATTTTGCCTCCAATTGGTGTGCCTCAGATTCCGATAGATTTTTTGCTATTATTTGTATTTTAGATCTATCTTTGGGGACAGTGACTGAGTGTTGTTTACTAAACATTCTCCAACCACAGCCCTTACCGATATGGTACGGCGTTCCGTTAGAGGATCGTGCATAAGAATATACATAAAATTTTGTTATCTGTTGAGTTAAATCTTCCACGGTGTCCAATAATTGTTGTGCTTGTTTATTTATATTCTGGATACAGCCAATCAAAAGAATAACGTATAAATATAGAATAAGAGACCTAAAACTATGATCACCGTAAAAGCATACATCTACCCAAATACCGCGGAAGTCCAAGTTTTTGATCCTACGATATTTACAACAAGGAATCGCCAAGTGTATTCACGACCAATTAAAGTCTATCAAGGCATAGACAATCCCGTACAAGTTATAGTCCGTAATCAGGACCAAAAATCCATTGATTTAACTGGATCCACAATGACTGCACAAATACAAGATCCTACCAATCAAACAACTATCAGCTCATATCCAGTTACTTGGGCAAACATAATGTTAGGTCAAGGCAATTTCACACTAGATCGTGCTACTATAGACAGTTTGGAAAACCGTTTCTACAAATTAACCTTTAGTACCAGCAAAACAACTGGTAATGTCACACACGTAACACCAGTTTACATTGATGATAATTATGGTGTTCCTTTGGATCTAGAAGTACTTCCGGCCTACTATTCTACAACCCCATAACAGTTGACGTAACTCAAACAATCCTGTATACTATACAGAATGTTAAACTCTATTCGCGACGCCGTAACCCAAATATTACCGCATAAACGTAAAACTAACTCTAGCTCAGGTTGGATAAGTTTCAACGGCGTTTGCTGTCAACACAACGGTGAATCGGCAGACACACGTGGTCGTGGCGGTCTAGTTATGAACGCAGATGGTGGTGTCTCGTACCATTGCTTCAATTGCCAATTTAAGGCCAGCTATGTCCCGGGTCGTCATTTAACATATAAGTTTCGCAAACTATTGTCATGGTTAGGTGCAGATGATGGCACAGTCCAACGCTTGGTCATTGATGCTATCCGTGTTAAGGACTTGATAGCACCCGAACAACTAGTAGAAGTAATTGAACAAGAAGAAATAAAGTTTAAAGCAAGGCCTTTGCCGCCAGATGCTAGTAACTTAGAAGAACTTGGTTTAATGTATCGGCTCCAAGACTTTACAAACATGCCACTAGAATTCGTGGCTGCTGTGGTATATGTTAACGATAGAAAAATAGATTTAAATAAATATCATTTCTACTGGACACCCGATACGGCACATAACATGAATAAACGTGTGATTGTTCCATTTACATGGAAAAATCAAATTATTGGTTATACAGCTCGTACCTTTGCAGAAGATGTAAAGCCCAAGTACCACAACAGTCACGAAGGTAACTATGTATTCAACACAGACAATCAACATCGAGATAGTAAATTTGTTATTGTAGTCGAAGGCCCGTTTGATGCCATGGCTGTAGATGGTGTTGCTATCTTAGGCAATGAGTGTAGTGAAATACAAGCAGACATTATCGACAGCTTGGGTCGTGAAGTTATTGTTGTACCTGATGCCGACAAGGCCGGCGCCAATCTAGTAGACAAGGCATTGGAATACGGGTGGAGTGTTAGTTTTCCGGTATGGCAAGACAAGCACAAAGACGTAGCTAGTGCAGTACAAGAATACGGCAAGCTATTTGTTATTAAGAGTATTATAGACGCTAGACAATCGAACAGATTAAAAATTGAGCTTAGAAAGAAAAAAGTATATAATTAAATATGGCTACTGATTACACACCCGAACTACAAAAACTATTTTTAGAAATGATGATGCAAGATGCACAAAGTTATGTGCGTGTTGCTAATATCTACAATCCAGAGAACTTCCACGGCAGCGTTAGAGAAGCGGCCAAGTTTATTCAAAGTCACTCTGCTGAATATAAAACATTACCTACACTTGAACAGATTCGAGCAGTAACAGGTGTAGATCTCAGACCCATTCCCGAAGCCGGGGACGGGCATCAAGAATGGTTTATGAAGGAGTTTGAAAGTTTTAGTCGTAAAGAAGAACTATCTAGGGCTATTCTTAAGGCAGCAGACTTGTTGGAAGAAGGCGATTACGATCCTGTAGAAAAACTAATTAAAGATGCAGTACAGATTGGCCTAACAAAAGATCTAGGCACAGATTACTTTGCAGATCCACATGCACGTATTGACAAGTACTTTAACTCAGGCGGACAAGTATCAACAGGTTGGCCACAGATGGATAAGATCTTGTATGGCGGATTTAGTCGAGGTGAGCTTAACATCTTTGCCGGCGGATCAGGGTCAGGTAAATCACTTGTTATGATGAACATTGCATTGAGTTGGTTACAAGCAGGGTTAAGTGGTGTTTACATTAGTTTAGAACTCTCTGAAGAACTAGTGGCTCTGCGTACTGATGCCATGTTAACCAGCACAGGTACTAAAGAAATTCGTAAGGATATTGATACTACAGAACTTAAAGTTAAAATGGTAGGTAAGAAGTCGGGAAAGTATCGTATTAAGTCATTACCGGCGCAGAGCAACGTAAACGATATCCGTAGCTTTATTAAAGAGTATCAAATACAAACAGGAAACGCAGTTGACTTTATCATGTGCGATTACTTGGACTTGGTAATGCCAGTGAGTGTTAAAGTAAATCCAAATGATCAGTTTATCAAAGACAAATATGTAGCAGAAGAATTGCGTAACTTATCGCAAGAACTAGGTGTGTTGTTTGTAACAGCATCACAGTTGAATCGTAGTGCAGTAGAAGAAATTGAATTTGATCATAGTCATATTGCAGGTGGTATTTCAAAGATTAATACTGCGGATAACGTGTTTGGTATCTTTACAAGTCGTGCTATGAAAGAACGTGGCAAGTATCAAATACAATGTATGAAGTCACGTAGTTCAACAGGTGTAGGACAAAAGATCGACTTAGAGTACAATATTGAAACCATGCGTATTACTGATGCAGGCGAAGAAGGCGGAGACAGTAATAGCGGCGGATATGGTAAACCATCTGCAAGTATTTTAAATTCTATCAAGACATCTACAGTAGTAAATGATGGTATGCCTAAGGCAAGAGATGGATTTACTCTCGATAAAGATACAGGACCTCCTCCCGGAAGTAGTGTGGAAAGTAATAAACTTAAACAGATGATTGCTGGACTGAAAGCTAAATCCGAATGACGTCTAACAAATTTTGTAAATTTTTAACCAATGGTTGGTCAATTTTCCAAAACCAGCAAGGAATCATTGTAAAACCGTGTTGTTGGTATAAGGAAGATATTCTGTTAAACGGTAATAACTCGTTGGATCACTTACATCAAATTGACAATTGGACGCCACAATGTGGAGTATGTAAGCAACAAGAAGATTCGGGTATTAGTAGTTTTAGACAAGCTAGTTTTGATATAATACCCGATACGATTCCTGGAAAACCTGTAGCTATAGATATAAGTTTGGACTTTAATTGCAATGCAGCATGTATTACATGCGGACCAGACGTAAGCACATTGTGGCAAAAAGAATTTAAAAAAAGCCAGAGAATCTATTCAATAGTACCTAATTCAATTAATACAGTATTAGCCGACCTTGATCTGAGTCATCTTAGACGTATAAAGTTTTTCGGCGGCGAGCCATTATTTACAAATACACATCTACAAGTGTTAAAGAAAATCCCAGATCCCTCTCAAGTTGAAATTTGGTATACCACCAATGGTAGTATATATCCCACTGCCGAAGTATTTAATACATGGAGTCAGTTTAAATTGGTATTTTTTGAAGTATCAATTGATGGAATTGGGGAGCAATTTAATTATATACGATGGCCATTAAAATGGGACAAAGTAGAAAATAATCTACTAAGATTGGTTAAGGAAGCTCCCGTAAATGTTATGTTCAGGGTTAACCATACATTAAACCTTTTTAATGTTTTTTATTATAATCGATTAACAGACTGGGTTAAAAATACATTTTCTACTAATAGATTAGGAGATCCCACGGAAATTAATGTTCACCCTTGTTGGGGTATTTGGGATTTGGAAAAGACTCCTCGTTCTCTGCGGGATTTAATTAATAAAACAGAGCCCGCCGGAATTGTTAATAGGTTATTGCTCAACACCAAATTAAATAGTAATCTGTCGGATATTGATAATTTTATTAATACGTGGGAACATCGTCGGCAAAACAGTTGGAAAGAAGTCTTTCCGGACATAGTCGAATATTTTAAAGAATTATGTTAGTAAATCGAGGTATGAAATTGGCACCGGTTAATCCTTTAAGTTGATCTTGTGCATTGATTTCTTTTATTGCTAACATAAAATTTTGATCATCTATTGGTAAGTGGGGTCTAAAAAATTGATTTAATTCGGGGTGTTGATCTTTAATAGACTGAGGCAATGAATTAACATTAAAATAACTAGGATGCGAAACTATATTAGTATTAAATGTTAGATTGTTTTGATTAAACCACCCAATAGTGTCATGGTAATATAAAATATTTAAATTGCTTATAGTATAACTAACACTCACATAAGTTGCAAATTCTTTAAATAATTTGATGTTGTTTATTAAAACTGACCATTTTAGCGGATAGCGTAAATATTCAAAAACCGGGCCAATTCCGTCAATGCTAACACAGATACTTAAATTTTTAAATTGGGAAAGTATATCTATATGTTTTTGAGTAAGCTCAGTACTTCCATTGGTAACAATACTTATAAAACACGAGGTATTGTTTTTATCTAATAGTTGTTGTAAAATAATAAGAATGTTTTTATCGTACAGGGGCTCGCCCCCTAATAAACTCAGAGACGTTATTGTGGAAAAATTAATTTTGTTTAAGGAATCGTCACCCATAGTAACTAAATTAATTGGTATACTTTTCAATTTTGCCCAGCTGGTGCTAGCGGTTGGTCCGCATGTAATACATGTTGCATTACAAAGATTTGAAGTGTATAGTTTTATAATTTTTGGACTATATTTGCCTTGACAACAATCTTGGAATATAAAATTAATATCTCGATTTTCATAAAAATCAAAGGTTTCGTTTTTTAATTGTCTATCGCTTTTAATGGATTGATCCTCAAGATCCCAACAGGATTTACAGCATTCTGGACGAATATTGTTAAGCATCTGGGATCTTACTTCGTCTATCTTGTGTGGTTTCATTAAACAGCAAGGTGTAATAAACCCAGATTTATCGTATTCGCCTCCAAAAAACGGCATTACACAAAAATTATTATTCATATAGCATATTTACTGGCGTTGAGAAATATCATTAAATAAATTAACATATAAATACAACATAACAACTGGAGCATACCTTGCAAAAGAAGGCCCGTAGCATATTAGACGAACTAGACACGTTGCTAGTACACAAAGATCGTGAGAATCTTGTGGAAAGCCGTGCCTCCAACGTAATCGCTGGAGCAATCAATCTAATCAATTATATACGTGAAAATTACGATGCCGAGCAAGCAGGAGAGCTGGAACGACGATTAATCAATTCAATCCGTACCCAGGAACCAGAGAAATTTAAACGCGGTGTACGGAGAATGAAAAGTGAAGATTAACGAAGTTATTAGCGAAGCAATAAACACAGGCACAGGAACCCCCAAGGCGGCGCCAGCACAGGCAGCACCAGCACAGGCGGCGCCAGCACCTGAGGATACTCCGGCAAGAGCAAGTCTATGGAACAAAGTAAAAGGTTTTGTTCCTGGCACAGCTGAAAGACAGGCCAAGGTTTCCGGGCAACAAGCCACACAGCGAAATCAAGAAGATGCCAAAATTTGGGTCAATAAATGGACACAAGGCGTACAGGCAAATCCAGCATCAAACACTCCGGCTAACCTACAAAAATATGCTAGACAACTAGCAACAAGACACGATGGTACACAGTTATTTGCTATTCCAAAACCAACTGATATGTCTCCTAAAGGGGTAAGTCAATTTTTAACTAACATTGTTGCCCGTGTATCAGCTGGTATCGAAAACGGTCCTGCTGTTAAAAAGGCTACAGCTAAAGCGCCGGCACCAGCTCAAGGGTCGAAAGTATTTGGGCAAATGGCCAACCAACTTGGTCAACAACCCGGGGATGAACAAACGGCAACACCGGCAACAACGGCAACACCACCTGTACCCGATCAGCCACAAGATATTGTACAACAAGCACAAGCTGCTGGCGTACAAATTAAGAATCAAGAACCCATTATCATTACAACAGGTAAGGGTAAAGAATATGGGCTTGACGATCGAGGACAATGGATTCATTTAGCAAGTGGCAAGGTTCAGCCTGAATCATTACAACAGTTCTTAAGTCAACAGCATGATATTAGTTTAGGTATGCAGAAATAATGTACCTATACGAAGGTGGAAATGTATTCGATAATACAAGCGATGTGGCAAAAGAAAATGTTGCCGCAGTAGTAGACACAATTAAACGAGATCTACCAAGTGGACTACAGCGTCATGTCATGGCAGATATTGGTAGTGCTGGTTATAAAGTAGCAAGTGGAGATATTGATTTGTTTTTAGATCAAGCTGTCACAGTAAAGAACTTTGGTGTAGCAGATGAGAAGCAGGCTAAACAAGCATTAGCACAATACTTCCAAGCTAAAGGTTATGCAGTAGCAGTAAAAGGTCGCAACGTACACGTTGATGTTCCTTACAAACTAGCAGATGGTAAGACATTATATGCACAAGTAGATTTAATGATCATACCCGATGCTAAAAGAGTTGCCGACTGGCATCAGCATGGCCCACGTGGCATGTACGATGATCCAGCATTCAAAGGCAATCAATTGTTCATTCTATTAAACAGTATTGGTAAATTTTTAGGTCTTAAAGTAGATGCATTTGGTGGTACAGTAATGCGCCGGGACGACAACTCCGTAGTCGCAGACACCCGTGAAGCAGCCGCAAAAGTACTTTTGAACCCGGGCGCACACGCCGCAGATTTAAACTCAGTAGCTTCTGTATTAAAAGCATTAGCCAGTGACCCCGACCGCGAAGGCAAGTTAGCGCAAGCCAAACAAGACCAAGCCAAGGGGTTACTAACCCTTCCCGAAGACGTAGCACCGGGAACAGCTGCATGGTTTAGAAAGCTAGGCCATCAGATATGAAAATAAGAGATATTATTCTTGAGTGGAACTCAGATTCAAGTCTACCTGCGTTGATTAATAAAACAGCAGAGGTTGATGGTATTCAAGTAAGTATCAACACTAATAGCAAAAATGCAAGTGTTTATGCATCATCAAACGGACGGAGACTAGGATACGCAGAGTTTGATCGAGATGGCAACGTTATGGTGCCTTATGATTTGGCAGTAGACGACAAGTATCGCGGGCAAGGCATAGCTGCAATCATGTATGATTATGTAAAAAGCCTAGGTTTTAAAATTGAACGCAGTTCGGAACAAACCGATGCTGGCAAATACTTCTGGGACAAGAATCGCGGCGAAGAAGGTCGACTATGGGAAGGTGGCTGGGACACAACCTTAACACAAGGTACAGTTCTACACCCTCGGATTGTTGCAGTAGCCCTGCAAGTAGTAGACCGTTTTGTTGCAGACTTTAATGCGTATTTAAAGCCACACGGATTGGGTCCAGTACGTCGCGGACGTCCCACAGGATCCAGCGCACATCACGAAGCTGATACTCAGGAAAATCCTGACAAAGTATATGGTGATATTGATTTACAAATGATTGGTCCAGAAACAGCGGGTCAAAGTTACGGACAATTTACAGCATACTGGAACAAGCTGGCTGATGACTTTGTTAAACAAGGCCATGCTCCTTATGTAGATACAAGCGAAAGTAAAGCAGGACATCCTATCTTTGCCCTGGGTAACAACCAATTTGTACAAGTAGATTTTATGTGGCACCCAGAGCGGTTAGAACAATGGGGTGCGAGTCGTGTTACTCCCGAACGCGGAGTTAAAGGCTTATTGCATGGCAATATGTTTAGCGTACTAGGAGAACTACTTGATCTAAGTATTCAACATGCTGGCGTACAATTAAAAGTACAAGATGGCCAACACGTTCCTTTTAGTAAACAAAAAGACACAGAGGTAGTCACAGTTACAACTAGCCCAACAACATTTATCTATGATACATTCATGTATCTGGCCAAGAACCTGGGTATTAAGAATCCCAAGGTTAGTCCACTATTAAAGCAAAATCCCGGCAATGACGTCAATGATGTTAAGATTAGTAAATTGGTACAGGGTATTAAAGGCTTTGCTGAAAGTTGTGACATGAATGATATGTTCGGTCAAGGCGACTTGGCAGGTTTCCTGTCAGGGCAAGACTTCTTAACCAAGTTCCTGCAACGCTACGACGAAAAAGCACAAATAGATATTGCCGGTAAAAAACGTGATAAAGCTACAACACCAGATGCTATTGCACGTGCTAATAGCGATAGAGAAAAAATACAACAAGGTTTAGATATGGTTAAGGGTTATTTTAAATGAAATTAGAATTTATAGATAACCTGTTTGAAGCTGCTGCACCAACACGCATTCCGCACCCAGAAGATAGTATATTTGATGGTAGTGCCAGCGCGGCCAAGTATGTTCGAGGCCTACAAGAAGTTATTGCCAATCCCGGCTCCGTTAGTATTAAGTGGGATGGCGGCATTGCATTAATATTTGGTTATACACCTGCTGGCGAATTCTTTATCAATGACAAATATATGCCTGAAGGTTTCTTTGCCAAGAGTGCAAAGGACTGGGAAGTATACGACACTACAATGAAGTCATCACGTACAGCACGTCCCGATCTATATCCTAAGATTGCATTGGTGTGGAATGGGTTAAAAGCCGCAGTAACAGAACGAGCGATATTTAAAGGCGATTTAATGTCAGTCGGCGAACTACAGCCACAGAACGGTATGTTTATATTCAGCCCAACTACAGTGGAATATCATGTTCCGGTTAAATCTGCAATTGGTCAATTGATTGCAGGTAAAGTTGGCATCTTGGCAGTACACCAAATGAATGGTACTCCATGGGATGGCAAAACTGGCCTAGCCAACAAAGGCAACGTAGCAATACTAAGTCCTACTGCTGGTATAAAATTTAAATTAAACACACCTGTGCAGTTAGTTGGAGCTGCTACCAAGGCAGTTACACAGTATGGCAAATTGTCCGATGAGTTTTTAGCTGGCTTGCAAAGTGTTGCTAAGGCCGCGATACAAAAGTATTTTAACCACAAGATCACAGCACAAACCAATGAAGAAATTGTTCCTTGGCTACAACATAATATATCTGCACAGCAATTTAAGAAATTAGTTGGCGAAAACGAAGATGGCTATCTATATACCAACGCACAAGGGTTTGAAGCATTAAAGGCTATTTGGAACGCCATTTATGCACTAAAAACTAATTTAGCGGCTCAATTAGAGCCTCAAGTACAGGGTTTTGAACAGTGGACTGGCGGTCATAAAGCAGGAGAGGGCTTTGTATTCAATAGCCCCACAGCAGGAATGATCAAGCTGGTCAATCGCGGTGTATTTGGCGCAGCACACTTTAACAAATAGAGTAGCTAAAATAACATTTTTTTTATAAAAGTATAAATAAATGTATGCAGAGATGCACATATATTAAGGAGATTTAAAAATGGCAATCCAAACACGTTATGCAGGTGATGCAAATGGCGTTAACAACGTTGACGCAAGTTACACAGGTACACTAGGTTCATTAATCGCTACAGGTTTAACAAAAAACCCAACAGCAATTAAAATTGTTTTAGGCAAGAGTCAAGTTTTTGCTTCAACAGACTTAGCTACTGGTGGTCCAGTAGAAGCAATTTTACGCGAACTAGCGATTGATTCAACAATCGTTATGTATCAAGTTGATACAGATCGTTTAAGCGTTTTAGTTGAATCTACAGGCGGTTCAGATACAACTCATACTACAGCTATTGCTACATTGGCTAACGCTAGTGCAACATTAGGTACAGGTAACGTATGGGCTAACGCTGTTACTGTTACAAGTACAACAGGTTTCAAATTAGCTTAATAGCTTTTTTAAACTAACAAAAGAACGCACTTTATAGTGCGTTTTTTTATGGCCACTAAATATGTTTATGTCCAGCAACTTATATTTCTTCCAGGGGTACAGTCTAATAGATATTACAGCCACTGGTATGACTCGCGGGGACAACAACAGTACAGACCGTAACCAACAACGTAATTGGGAAACAGTATTACAATGTATCGGGTTACGAACACAGCCACAGCACATACATGAACCTATAACTGCCGAACTTGAATTGAGTAATTTAGAGTTTGGCGACTTTTACACTGGACAACAAAAAATTTGGATGTGGCAATGGGCTGTTGAAGTGTCGGGTATATATGATATGTCCGATAAACCCCTGGGCGGGCTGATGCAAGACTTTGAGCAAGTGCCTATTATTACAGGATTAAATGAAACAGCACGTTTTATGCTACCTATCTTTTATCCATATGGCACAATCAAAAACATATACTTTAAACAAATCATTCCTAGCTAAATAGTATAGATGCTTAGGCACCATTATGGCTCATTATTAAGGCACAAACAGGCTCAATTAACAAATGCATCGCTAAATGAAAGCGAATAGGATAATGTCCACAACAACCGATATTGAAAAAAAGAGCCTGGAAGCGCACGTAGAACTCTGTGCCGAACGATACTCTAACTTGGAATTTAAACTGGAAAATTTAGATAAACGGATGGACAGCTTAGAAGGTCATATTATTGACATCAAAGACAGCCTAGGTAAAGTAGGCGGTGAAAGCAATAAAACATTAATTACCATTGGTACTGCGGTACTTGTAGCATTAATGACAGGACTTATTGGTGTAGTATTACACCTTTTAAAATGAAAATAGTAGAATTACTCAGCAACATACAAGTTGCAATAACAAACGAACAAGCCGATCTACTAGGACGTTTTCAACATGAACCTAGTATTACAAAGAATAAACTCGATGAACGAGAGCAAGTAATTGCAAATCAATTAACGACGCAGGACATCCTGTTACGTCGAAATGACAATGGTCAAATCACATACACGAAAAAAATACGCTAACCCAGCGAAGCACGAAATCCGAGCAGTATCTAACGCCGCAACAGACTACATTAAACAGTGGACCACACGTGAGTTAGGTAAAATCCAACAGGCTCAAACAAGCCCACTATGTATTCCAGTCAACAACGGCTATAAAATTGGGCAATATAGATTAATTACACATCCTAATAAAACCTGCGAAGTATACAATCATAACCACGAATTAGTTCACATATTTGAGAACAAAATTAGTGCTATGTTGTATACTGTATATACTATTAAGCGTCGATATCATTCAGCAGATGAAATCATCATCCTTGATAGAGAAATAAATAAAAACTATACAGATATGTTATCTTTACGACACATAATTGAAGCGGCACGTAAAAATAAGGACTATTTGCTTGTAGATTCGCGAGTGGCCAGGTTGGAAATGGCCGAGACTAAGTTAACGATTGCTAGGAACAAAGTATCGCAAATACACCTATATGCAAAGTTAGCCAAAGTCTGGGATTAGACATAAATACTACATAAAGTTTAGGAATATAAACAAATGAGACTCTCTGAAATGCACACCGCGGTAACACCGCAAAAAATTAATAAAGTTATGGAAAGTCGCTTTGGCTTCACAGTCGACTATGATAACTTAACTTATGCTAAAGCCGAACGTTTAAGCCAAGCACTTGCTGAAAACATTACTGCTATTAAGAAATCTTTTGGCTCGCATACAGCTGAAAAGAATAGTAAGTACATGGAATTAATGTTAGTAAAAGAAGGCCTAGATCGTTGGATGTCAAGCGAACAAGGTTTATTTGAAAGCGCAATGGGCAAGAGCGAAGCAGTTCTAGCCGCTAAAGATATTGTTGACAGTCTACAAGACATGTTAGAAAAAGTATCTAAAGTACAAAACGAACAAATCCCTGCACTTGTTGACACAATCCGTGATCAAATTGGTGCAACAGAAGCAGAAGCATTTAAAAGTGCTATTGCTCCGGTATTGACTAGTTTATATCAAGCACTACAGTCTGGTCGTGAATCAAGCGATACAGCAGTACGTCAATTGGCAGGCGAAGAAGCTCCAGCCGGTGATATGAATTTAGGCGGTGACGAAGGCGGCTTTGGTGGTGAAGAACTCGGTGCAGACTTAGGTGGTGCTCCAGAAGGCGACTTAGGCGCTCCTCCTGAATCAGACTTCGATGGCGACGAATTTGGCGCTACTGATGCTGCTGCCGGTGGCGAAGAAGAATTAGGCCGCGAGCGTCGTTAATATGCGTATAAACGAAATCATTCTAGAAGATACCACAGTTCCAGGTAGCGCAATTGAAGATGAAGCAGAGACTCGTGGAGATTCTGCTTTACTTACTACTCTAGAATGGTTACGTCACGAAGCGCAACAAAGCAATGCAGTAACACCACGTGTTGCTGTTGATACAGTTATTGAACGTGTTCGTGCCATCCCAGGCAATGAAGCGTTCAATTTTGCTGCTCTTGAAGCTGCAAATGAGCACAACGAAACTGTAAAAAGTCTAATTAAAGATATCAAAGACGATGAAAAAACTGGAGCCAAGTATATCTATTTGGCCTTACCAGAAAATACCGTTGATGATTCTGATCCACTAGGCGCACAAGATGCGGCTCCAGGCGA
>Ga0316227_1000227_pt1 | contig 88085 bp, 71 predicted proteins | sample TBH18019metaG_FD_206012 | JGI IMG/M metagenome (GOLD analysis project Ga0316227, IMG submission 206012) | Freshwater microbial communities from Trout Bog Lake, Wisconsin, USA - TBH18019 | ecosystem: Environmental > Aquatic > Freshwater > Lake > Hypolimnion/Profundal zone | place: USA: Wisconsin... | reverse complement strand
CATCAAATAAGCGGTCGGCATGCTCCGGAACGCCGGTCGGCTTGCCAGCGGAATGCCGGTCGGCATCGTTCCGGAATACCGGTCGGCATCACAGCGGAATCGCGGTCGGCATCGCCCGGAATACGCATGTGGCATTCGGAGATTCGAAAGATTCTACGTCTTCTCTGCTAACGGCATCATTATAAACAGATTCAATTCCATCACGTAACGGCCCGCCGTCTTCCTTTTCAGCCACCCGTCTCTTTGGGTTGCGAACCCGTGCGTCAATATAATCTTGATACGTCCAGAGCCGCGCATACTCCCTGTACGCTGCTGGTTTTTGATAATCGTCTGTAGCTGAAACCTTTTTTTCGATTTCTTTGGGATTAACGGATGGGTCGAAATTCAGATTCATCCCGAATATATAACCAGTAGTGTTATCGGCGCTGCCAATTGCCGACATAACTATATTTCGCTTATCGTTCGTGTTAGACCAGTTGACGGTATAAACTTGGCAGTCCACGGATAGATAGAGCCGTTTTATGGGGACTTCGCCATTGAATAATTTACGCTCCCGGTTTCCGACAAAAGCAAGACACTGCTCATGGATGAAATCAATCTTGTTAAACACAGTTCGCATGCCAATGTCGGCAATTTCGCATGCACGTTTGAATGCCGTTTTGTTCATTATCAGCCGGAACACTTCGGAATTCTTATGAGGTTTTTTCTGACGAAGGGTAGCGGTGCCAACAGAAAAGGTTTTATTGCAGGCTTTGCATAAGTATCGGGATGACCCCGATTTGGTTTTGCCAAAAGAGGAGTAATTTACTTTTCCGGTACTAATGCCAAGGGCATGATTAAGACATTCTTTATTCGGGCATGACGGGTCGGTTGGCTTTCTGAACAGATATGATGTAAGGCGTTCGTATTCCTCCACGATAGCCTTATTGCTTTTGACTACAGTACCCTCACCGCAATCCTTACATGTTATGGATGTTTTACGTTTATCTCCATTGAGCTTATAAGGGTCACGTTCCTTTGCGATAAAATAGCGACCACGAGATTGGGTTTTGGTGCTTGCAGGTATACCGAAGTTTTTGCAGGTTGGTTTTTTGCAGAAATTGACCTGGATGCCTCCCACAGCTTCAGGTATGCGGGATTGCATTATTTCAGAAGGTTCATTGTCCATAGAGACCCACTATTACTTCCTTATTTTACAGGTATAAGTATACACCTTGCGGTACTTTTTTCAACACCTTTAGTTACCGGTAAAAATTGCAATAATTGGTATAATGAAGCAGGCTTTGTCGTAATGAAACGACTTGATTTTGGGAGTTTTTTATTTTTTGCGGTGGGGTGTGAGGTCGTTCTAAAGAAATCTCCAGATAACACAAAAGGCCCGCAATCTCTCTGATTACGGGCCTTTCTTAAATTCTAACCTAATTTTTCAACACCTTTATTTACCGGCTTGGAAGGCGATCGGCAGTGCGTTTTTTCCAGCAGCGCAGGTTGCCGGAGTCTGCCCCGAGACCGAGATGGCGCTATTGTACCTGGACCAAACCAGGAGGCTGCTGTACAACCTCGAAACCAACGAGTTTTCCGAGACTTTCTGCTCGGACAACATCGTCTGCACCTTGTCCCCCAGTTCCTGGCACTACTTCGAGTACAGCCGGGATTCAAATGGATTCGTGATAAAAGACGTTACCCGGGAATTGCCGGCCCTCCTCCAGTGGAGGGAGCTCTTCGCTGAAGGTGAAATGCCGGAAGACTGGGCCGAAACGATGTCGAAGCTGGACGATGAGAACTATTTCGCCTTCCGACCCGCCGAGTCAGTCCCATCCCTCGAAGGGCCCGGCACCGGGGACTCCCCGCCTCAGTGAGGCGATTCATCGGAGCACCTTCTCCCCGGTGATTCTCGAAACGGTGATGAACGAATCCTTGGTGACAGCGATTTCGTGGATGAAGACCTCAATGCAGCGGTAGAGGAAAAGAGCAAAATTACTCTAGCGAAAAGGGACTTGGCACTGCTTTCCTTTTGACATTTGCCTTTGCATGGCCTAATCTGCCTGGCTAAGGTAACAATTTGTGGCCAATTCTGCAGTCCTGCGAGGTGACCCAAAATGGCTGAGAAAAGAGGGCTCAACAGGTTGACGTTGGTGATGTCGGGGAAGTTGTTGTGGGACGCAGACGGCGTCGACTGCCAGTTCGAAAACCTCTCCATGGACGGAGCCTTGATCACGGCTAAAAGTCAATCCTTGACCGGCTTAGGCGTCGGAGACGTCTGCAGGTTGCAGATCCCGCAGGAGGCGGAAAACCTCAACCTGACCATACAGGCTAAGGTAGTGCATCATCTGCACTCACTGGTGGGGTTGAAGTTCTTTGGCGTCAATCTGAAAACATACTCCACCCTCGAATATGTGATCCAGCAGGAGAAGGTAAAACAGGGCATTTTAGGTGTCGTTGCCAATTCAGCTCCCCCTGACTTCGGGGCGGTATCCTGACGTACCCACCGGTTTGCCTCGCACGCACGACCTTGGGCCCTATATCTCGGCTTCCCTGCCAATCCGCTGCAAGTTCTTCATCTATTGAGCAAACGCCCATAGATACATTGGCTTACTTCCTGGCGATTTCATCGGTTCCCCTCTCCCCCCCCCGCAATATCTGCCTGAGAATGTAACTGGTTTATAATTATTTACCGCCTAAAGATAACACGCCAAATACCCGAGAAGGTATGTAGGAGAAATCCGTCAAAGGTGCTGCGTTGCAAGAGATACTGGTGCAGGTAAATGGAGTTGCGCTGCAAATCAGCCAGTTGCGGCATCTGCTATGGCCTACGCCCTCGGCCATATATCCGGCTGTCATCTTAACCCGGCAGTTTCCGTCGGACTCTGCGTAGGTGGACGTTTCCCGGCAAAGGACCTTCTACCGTACATTGTGGTTCAAGTGATCGGTGCAATTGTTGCCGCTGGCGTGCTTTTTGTGATTGCAAGTGGGAAAGCAGGTTTTGATCTTGCTGCCGGTTTCGCTGCCAACGGTTACGGTGAACACTCGCCGGGCGGATACTCGCTGATCGCGGGGTTTGTCGCTGAGGTTGACGCTGTTCTTCCTGTTTGTCATCATGGGGGCGACAGATAAGCGGGCTCCGCAGGGATTTGCACCCATTGCCATCGGATTATGTTTGACACTTATCCACCTGGTTGACATTCCTGTCACCAACGCTTCGGTAAATCCGGCCCGCAGCACTGGCCCGGCAATTTTTGTCGGTGGTTGGGCACTCAATCAGCTCTGGCTTTTTTGGATAGCACCTATCATCGGGGCGGTCATTGGCGGCATCGTTTACCGCCTAATCGGTGGGGATAAGCAATAGGGGGTGAGGTCAGGGTCGGACCAAGGTAACATGCTGTGATGACGGGGTAAAAGCCAAAGGGGTTCCGGGGACACCATACATAATTGCCACCGGAGATACCGAGAATTTAGTATGGTGTCCCCGGAATACCTGGTGTCCCCGGAATACCCAATACGGTGTATGCCATGGGCAAGAATCTACCTCCTGCAAAACTGGATTACCAGCGAAATACTGATAGTTCCACCATACATAATTGCCACCGGAGTTAAGTATGGTATCCAGCCTCCACATGCTCTTTCCACCGGAAGCTGATCTTTAAATCGTTCATCCAATTTATGGGAATAATTTCTTCATGCTGAAGGCGGCCTACGACAATGCTTGGATGAATGTTGATGCTGGCGGCAAAATCAATAACAGCCTGTTTTGTCTTTAGGTAAGCCAGCTCACTGGCTCTTTGTGGAGGGATCAACCACGACGCGGCAAATTCGTCAGCCTCATGCTCTTGCTGGCTTTTGATGAGTTTGCCGGTAAATTCATCAAGAAAAACCTCTTTTTTGTCATGCTTTAGTATATGCCCAGCCTCGTGAAAGAAGGTAAACCAAAAGCGGTCGTTAGTTTTACCATAGAGTGAAAGCTGTATAAGAGCCTTCGACTTTATCCAGCGTGCGACTCCGCTGACGTGTGACTTCGGAATCGCAGGTACAAAGGCAAGTACAACACCCGCCTGCGTGCACAACTCATGCATACGAGGCTGGAATACTTCCGGGGGTTCAACTGTCATTCCACGAATTTCCTGCAAAGCCAACTCAAATGCTTTTCGACTGTAATCTGCACAGCGGGTCTTCTGTGCCTCCAGTTCCCCCATGCGTAACCAAGCGGCAATGGCAGCGGTATCGCTTTGTCCAGCAACAGTCCGGCGATATGACACCTGTGGTTGTGCATAAATCGATTCCCATTCTTCCGGGCTAGCCACTCCGAAAAAACGAAGCGCAAGTTGCACGAGACGAGTTTTGTTCTCTGCTGTGAGACGCAACTTCGGAAGAACTCCGGCGCAGCAGAGTTCCTTCAACGGGAGGCGGTCGACCCATGGGAGCCATTGTATGGCGACCCGCTCTTCCTCTACCCTGGCTAGGTGTTCACGGAAATGGGCCTCCCGCTGAATCCAAAAGGATGCCGGGGCACCAAGTGCTTTCTCAAGCTGCAGGGCAGTCTCGGTGGTGATGGCAGCTTTCCCTTTGATAATTTCGTTGATTGTCTTGAGTGGCCTCCCCATTCTTAAGGCCAACTCTTTTTGTGTAGTTTCGCGTTCTTCCAACAGATCCAGAAGTGTTTCTCCTGGTGCGCTCACGAAGTCCGGTTGATAAGTCAATCGACCGTCACTCATGGTAATCCTCCAGTTCTAAAATACGTATCTCTGTTATTTGCGTCCAATCCAATCCTCCGTCTGGTTTTATCGGAGGTGGGTTTTCCGCCGGCTCAAAGATTAGCCTCCAACCTTTGTGCAGATCTATTGCCAGAGTCCCGGCCCTGTCCCCATGCAATTCATGGGTTCTGCCCGGAAGCGTCCTCATGACCTCAAGCCGCAGCGCAGCCTGCAAATCATCCATGCGACGGCGCACTTTTCCGGCATTTTCAGCGCCGAACTTTTTTGTCAGCTCTTTCGACGAGTTAAGGAGCTTACTTTGCTTTTCGCCAGAAAAGTGTATTTTCATAGTACCACTAATATTAACCTTTAGGGTTAATTAAAACTAGGGTGCCCAGTTTTTTCTCAGCACATCCAATCCAAGAATGTCACGTTCATGAATCAGGATGTTTCGTCCAGCCCATCCAGAGTCTCGATAAGCTGATCTATCTGGCTCCAAAACTCACGTCTCTCTTCTGCCAATCTTCCCAAACCGACTTAAAATCCGAGGCACCCTCGACCCTATCGCTAGAACCGAGCAGTCCCACCTAACAAAATCTCACCGATATGAAGCCGACAAAAAACAACCAGCGCAATCACCCTGGCTGGGATAGAGCTTCCTGGCAGAGGCAAAGCACCCAATCCCGTCAGCACGAAGAGAGCTGGCGGAAGAAGGTGTATCATCACACTATCATAAAGATTAACCTTTTGGGTTAAATAATACCAGAGTGCCCAGTTTTTTCTAAGCACCCATGCCGGCGACAGGCGCCAACTGTCCTCGGGGACATCAGGTAGCCGCGGGTTTTGGCGTGGTCCTCAAAGTAGAGGGGGACGTAAGTGTTATCGTTGGATATATGAGCGGAGGGGACCGTTGAATCCTAGCAAGAAAGGGGCTTCGGGGTCTAGCCTTTCGGACATTCTCCACTAATCTTTAATCTCCCAGATATACGAAAGTGTGGCGGTAGGAATGCCGGTTGCCCGGCCCCCCCCGCGCAGATCCCAGCGAGCGGGGGGCGAGGGTCAGGTCTTGGGAAATCTGTTTTTCGAGGAACAACAAAAACTTACTTCCTAAGTCCCTGAAGTTTGGCAGGTTCAAACCTTATATCCCAAGACCTGACCCTCGGCGCCATCGGAGAGAGGAACAAAATGCGGCGTTTTTCCATTTTTCTTCCGCAATGCTGCCTCATTTCCATTCTAGTTTAGGTAGTTGGAAGGGACATCGCCTCCCGCCCTAGAGCAATTGTATCAAGGAGAAGCACATTGTTCAGCAACAAGCCGCTGCGCGACCTGGTCGCATCCCTTTCCTTGGCAAACCTGACGTTCCTGAGGATCTGGATGAAGCTCCTGCCGTACAAAAGCGGCAGCAGTTACCTACTGGCATTTTCACCGGCCAACACCTACCGAGCCGTCATGCTTAACGTAGTGCTCTGGGGTGGAATATACTTTCTGCTGTTACGCCTGAGCAGAAGGAATCAGCGGGTTTTCCCGGTGGTGATGCTGACACTTGTTTCTCTAGTGAGCTTCGTTGCCCTCTACGGCATCGGGCTTTCCACCATTTCGGTGGACGAGATTGTCTTCATGTTCGGACGCAAAAGGCTCCTCTACCTGGAAATCGTCTGCTGTCTCAGCGGCGTTGCGGGCGTGTTCCTGATGGTCAGGTACCGTGAGCAGCTGGCACGCCTGTGCCTGGCGCTCTCCGTCTGCAGCGCCCCCTTCATCCTGGTCACTTTCGGCCAGTCTGTGGCGGCGCTCGCCAGGATGGAGCCCGCGGTACTGTTCCACCCGCACCGGCTGGACCCTGCCACCCCCCTCCACAACCCGCTCGGCACCAAGGTCATCTGGATGATCTTCGACGAGACCGACTACCGGCTCTGCTTCGAGAAGCGCCCCGCCGGGTTCTCGTTTCCAGCCTTCGACGGGGTCAGGGCGAACGCCCTCTGGGCGACCCACGCCTACTCCCCAAGCGACGCCACCCAGGTCTCCCTGCCGGCGCTGCTGACCGGCATCCCGCTCAAGAGCTCGCAGGCCGTCGGGGCACGGCGCCTCGACCTGACCCGTGCCGATACGCTCGCCAGCATCGATTTCGCCGCCCAGGAGACCATCTTCGACCGGGTCAAGATGCGCAGGGGGAGTACCGCGCTGTTCGGCTGGTTCCACCCGTACGGACGCGTCATGCACGGCGTTGACCTCTGCCGCGATTACCCGCGCTACAACTTCTTTACCTCGGACAGCCTCCCCGAGGTACTCCTCTTCCAGTGGGTGGAGATCTGGGACATGCGCTTTCCTTTCAGCAACACCCTGCTCGGCAACAACCACATCGGGATCGTGAAGAGCATGCAGTCCGACGTCCTCGCCGCCGTCAGGAACCAGGACCCCAGCTTCATGTTCCTGCATTATCCGGTGCCGCACTCTCCCAACATCTATGACCCAAAGACCGGAGCCTTCGCCTTTCAAGGGAACAGCCACGAAGGGTATCTGGACAACATGGTGCTGGCCGACCGCTGCCTGGCCGAGCTGCGCGCAGAAATGGAGCGCAAAGGGTGCTGGGACGACTCGCTGGTCGTCATCTCATCGGACCATCACTGGCGCACCAACACCTACGACTGGAAAACCGATTACGAGCACGTACCCTTCATGATCAAATTCCCGCACCAACGCAAGGGGACAACCTATGACGGGCGGTTCAATACCGTACTGACCCAGGATCTGATCCTCGCCGTCCTCGACGGGAAGGTTACCTCTCCGAAGGATGCTGCGCTCTGGCTGGACCAGGCAACCAAAAAGGTACCGTACAACAAGACCATCATTTCCACAAACCAGCCCGACAACGATTGATATACGGATGGGGTGGCATTCCGCCCAGGCAGACCGGCGGAGGATTACTTCATAAGGGCAGGACCGCTTAAAAGCGCGGCATGGTCCGGCAGGCCTGGCCCCATACCGAGAAGGGACCAGTGCGTCGGGATCTAGTTCGGTGTGGCGGCTAGTCAATCTGCCGCGCGGACGGACTCTGGGGGCATGCTGCGGAGAGAGAGCAATCGTTCTATGCTCTGGACACAGAGGTTGACAGTACTACGGCTCAATCGGATTTGGTGAAAAAGTTTTCCATGACGCTATCCACGAACAGCAACAGGTCTTCAAGCCTGTTTTCGATCACATCAACCATGAGCTTGATATCCATGCGCTGATACTCGTGAACCAGTACATTTCGGAATCCGATCATACCTTCGAGGCGCGCTGCCAGGTCCTGAGGGATGATGTGATTGGTGGCCAACAACCGGAAGCTGTCCCTACTTTCTTTAGGAAGGCCAAGTTTCCGTACTCTGATAGTGTGGTTTGCCAGGTCGATGCATTGCTCACAGGCCCGCTGAAGGTTCATGGCAATAGCGTCCTGCCTCAAATAATCTTCTTCAAATGCTCCATTCGGCGGCAGATGGTAATAATTCCGTATCTGCTTGATACATCGCTCGATACTCTCTTTCTTGTTCATCACGATATCATTCATATTTGGTGAAACCTCCCACCGGCCAGTGCGCTTTCGATGATACCTTCACGTTCACTATTAAGTTTCTGGTACTGTGAAAGCGTCAGCATTTCAAATTCCTCATCCGCAAATTTATCACCTTGATAAATGCATCGATTCGCAGCAATGACTTCTTTCTGCAACACAGTTGAAACTTGACGCAGATTAATAAGATCGACATCTTTGTTCAACATTTGCTCAAGTTCTGAGTGCAGTTTGCTCGTTAGAGGAGAGATGATTTTTTTCGAGTCGTCTGGTGATAGTAGCAAAGCGATGTCCACATCACTCTCAGGTCGCTCATTTTCCGTTCCGAATGAACCGAAAATATAGATAGCTTGTACCTTGGGATGATGGTTGAGAATGGCTTGAATGATCTGGTTGAATTCTTCCATATTGCATGAGGTTTAACCACGCACAATTATCAGCCACGACCACAGGTGGCTACCTCGCGCTCAGCATTACCAGAGGCGTAACAAATAAAGCCTCTGACTTTCCGTCGTAAGGAAATCCAGAGGCTTTTTCGTGTTCCGCACTGCCTTGCGCAGGGCTTAATTGGTGGAGGTGGCGGGAATCGAACCCGCGTCCAAGAAATCTACAAAAATAACGTCTACGAGCGTAGTCATCTTGTCCTATTCCTTCGGATCGTGGCGACAGGTAGACCCTTTCCACTTCTCCTACTCCAGTTAATTTATTACTCTCTAACTGGTAAAACGAGGCCTTTCTTGTCTGCTTCTGTTGACGGGCGAAGGGTTACAAGATCGCGTCCTACCCTCTACCCCGCATAATCCCCCGTTGGGGGGACTATGACTACGCTGCTACTGCACCTGCGAAGGCGTAGTTGTCAGCGGCGAAGATTCCTGCATTGTTGTTGTTTGCATTTATTTGCGTTGGGCTTGATATAGGGGCCAGCCCACCCCTGCTCGCAATTAAATCCTTCAATCCCCTGTCGAAACCTGTACACCCCCTTAAATTTGTCTTTCTATCTGTCGCGATGCCTTTCTTTGAGTCCGGCGGCCATGTCGCGCTGCAGGTCTTTTTGCTTCAAGGTGTCGCGCTTGTCGTAGTTGTTCTTGCCTTTGGCTAACCCCAATTCGGCTTTCACTTTGCCTTCTTTGAAGTAGATCCGCAGCGGTATCAGCGCGTATCCCTGCTCCCGTATCTTGGAAAAGAGCTTCACTATCTCGGCTTTGTGCAAAAGTAACTTGCGCATCCGGTCGGCATCGTGGTTCTCTCTGTTGCCGAAATCGTAGGGCAAGATGTGAAAGTTGTGCAGGAAGGCTTCGCCGTTCTTGATCATGGCAAAGGAATCGTTCAGGTTGGCCTTGCCGTTACGCAGGGACTTGACTTCGGTCCCCTGCAACACCATGCCCGCCTCATAACGCTCCTCGATGAAATAGTCGTGGAACGCCTTCTTGTTGTTGCAGATCAGCTTTTCACCCATAGTTTATAACTCTAGCAGATTACCCTGAAAAATGACAGGGCTAAAAGGGCGGCGGGGGACGGGGAACTGAACGCCCGGCGATGTAGACCTGCTCCAGTCGCCCCTTTTCCAAGATTCTCTCCCACAAGGGCTTGCCGGACTGCAGGTCGCAACCGGAGAAGATCAGGAAGTCGCCTCGCTTGCCGGCCTCGAGGGTGCCGGTCTGGGCTTCGATGCCGAGCGCGCGCGCCCCGCCCTGGGTGGCCATGGCGAGCAACTCCTCGGCGCTGAAGGCGTCGGGCGCGCTCTCCCGCAGGTAGCGCATCTCGTCCCAAAGCGACAGGGAGTCGTTGCTGGCCAGGGAGTCGGTGCCCAGCGCCAGCGGGAGCCCCGCGCTCTTCAGCAGGTGGTGCGGGGCGCAGCCGACGTTGAGCCGGTCGTTGCTGCGCGGACAAAGGACGACGCTGACGCCGCGCTGCTTCAATAGGGCCACGTCTGCGGGGGTGACGTGCACGGCATGGACCGCGAGGGTGCTGGCGTCCAGCACGCCGAGGCCGTCCAGGTAGCTCGCTGAGGTGGCCCCCATGGGGGCGGGCAGGTATCCCTCCCAGCGCGCCATCGGGTAGATCACCTCGGCAATGGGACCGCTGCTGTCGAACATGAAGGCGACCTCTTCGACCGATTCGGAAAGGTGCACGGCCTTGGGGACGGCGAGCCTTTGGCAGAGTTCCTGAACTCCCTTGAAGAGGTGCCCCGACACGGTGTGCGGGGCGTGGGGGGAGACGCCGGGGAGCATCCTGCCGTCCAGGGTCCCGAGGGAAGCCTCGACCCTTTCCAGCAGCGCGTCGCAGGCTACCGGGTCATGACCTATGACCTCCAGAAAGAGTCTCACGGTGAGCGGCGAGGCCCCGTAGAGCGGCGCCAGGGAGAAGTCGCTGAGTATCTCGCCCACGGCGGTGGTCCCCGACTCGATGCAAAGCCGCAACCCTTCCCGCACGGAAAGCTCCACCTCTCCCGGCGCCAGGGCGCGCCTGATTTTCATGACCTGGCGGATCCACTCGACGTAGGTCTTGGGGAGATAATCCAGGTCCTTGCGAACCTTCCAGGCCGGGAAATGGGTCAGTTCCAGGTGGGTGTGGGCGTTCACCAGCCCGGGGACGATGACGCAGCCAGGGAGGTCGGTCACCTTGGCGCCGCTTAGCGCGCGCAATCCGGCTGCCGAGCCCACCGCCGTGATCATGCCGTTCTCGACGGCGACCCCGCCTCCGGGAATGGGCGGCGAGGAAATCGGCAGCACATAGGACGCTGTGTAAATCTGCATGGCTGCTACCTCTGACAATCGGGAATAGTTAAATCACCACCGCCACTGTATCACAGCTGGCTCAATTGACAACTCTGCGTGGTAGACCGGCAGCCCAACACGTCTTCCCTTGTGATTTTCGGGTCTTTGAGGACGCTCCTGCAGGGACGGTTTCCCTCCCGGCGCGGAAAGCCCCTCGCCCGGCCTGCGGCCACCCTCTCCCGGGGGGCGAGGGTAAGCTGCCCCGCCTTCTGCCGCAGGGCTTAACGCAAAATGCTGTCAGAGGTATGCACTAACGCTGGATTAGCTGGTACCTGTGACAGCAGAGATATTCCTTGCTGATACTTTGCGGGGTAAAGTCGCCAACATTGCGAATTGTGCCAGCTACCCCCGCCCCCCGACCCCCTCCCGCAAGGGGCGGGGGAGAGTCGGAGCCAGATGGAATCGATAATTTAATGGTTTTCGCTGGCAGGCTGTGGTTCTGTCCCACCTATGAAATAGGGGGGAAGCTGAACGTAGTGAAGCAGGGGGGTGTTTTAGTGGGCAGGGAGACCCCCCTGTCTCGCTGCGCGAGCCTTCCCCCCTACTTCGCAGGGGGGATACACCCAGTCAGAATGCTCCCCAGGCAGAATGCTCCGCCCCTCGCCTAGGGCTCCCCGAGAATGCAGTTGTCAATGAGCCGCACGGCGCCTATGCGCACGGCAAGCGCTAGCAGGGTGTTTTCTTGGGCCTGCTGTACGGGGGCCAGGGTGTCCGGGTCCCGGAATTCAAGGTAATCCAGCTCTGCCGCACTCTCGCCCTCAATGGGGGCGAGCGCCGCCTGCCGCAGCTCTGCCACGGAGCGCTCTCCGCCCCGGAACGCCCCCCGCGCGGCGGCGAGGGAACGGCTGAGACAAAGCGCGCTCTGGCGCTCGACGGGGTTAAGTTTGCTGTTGCGCGAGCTGAGCGCCAGCCCGTCGGGCTCGCGCACGATCGGCATGCCGACGATCTCCAGGTCCATGTTGAAGTCCTGCACCATGCGCCTGATGACGGCCAGCTGCTGGAAATCCTTCTTGCCGAATACCGCGAGCTTCGGGGCGACGATGTTGAAGAGCTTGGCGACCACGGTGGTCACCCCGCGGAAATGGCCGGGCCGGCTGGCACCGCAGAGCTCGCCGGTGATCTCCTCCACGTTCAGGTAGCTCTGGTATCCGGGAGGATACATGTCGGAGGCCTTGGGGGCGAAGATGACGTCGACACCTGCGTCTTTTGCCACGCGGGTGTCGCGCTCCAGGTCGCGCGGGTAGCTGTCCAGGTCCTCGTTCACCCCGAACTGGGTCGGGTTCACGAAGATGCTGACGACGACGAGCGGCGCGCGCCTCCGCGCTTCCTGCATCAACGAGGCATGCCCCTCGTGCAGGTACCCCATGGTGGGGACCAGGGCTATCTCGCCGCGGTGCTCCCGGGCGAACTGCTGCATCTTGGCGACGGTATCTATCAGTATCATGAGAAGGAGTGCCTCTCTTCGGGAAAGGTCCCGCCCTTGACGTCGGCGATGTAGCTCGTGACTGCCTCGGAGATGACGGGGCCAAGCTCCGCGTAGCGCTTGACGAACTTGGGCGAGTATTTGCTGCAAAGCCCCAGGATGTCGTGCAGCACTAGCACCTGCCCGTCGCACTTGGGGCCGGCTCCGATGCCGATGGTCGGGATGCTGAGCTCCGCGGTGATCCGTCCCGCCAGGGCCATCGGGATACCTTCCAGCACGACGGCGAAGGCCCCGGCACGCTCCACGGCGATGGCGTCGGCCAGGAGCTTCTCCGCCTGTTCCTCGCTTTTGCCCTGCACCCGAAAGCCGCCCATGCGGTGCAACGATTGCGGGGTGAGCCCGATGTGGGCCATGACCGGGATGTCCATGTCGCAGATGGCGGCGATGGTACCGGCCACGTTGACGCCACCTTCGAGCTTCACCGCGGCGGCTCCCCCGTCCTTGATCAGCAACCCGGCATTGAGCCTGGCGGAGGCCAGGTCGGTCTGGTAGGAGAGAAAGGGGAGGTCCGCCACCACCAGCGCCTGCGGGCGCGCGCGCATGACCGCGCGGGTGTGGTAGATCATGTCCTCCATGGTGACCGGGAGGGTGTTGTCGTAGCCGGCGACGACGACGCCGACCGAATCCCCCACCAGGATCATGTCGATGCCGCAGCCGTCCAGGATGCCGGCGGTCGGGTAGTCGTAACAGGTGAGCACCGCGATGCGCTCCCCCGCGGCCTTCATCTTCTGAAAATCGAGAACGGTTTTTTTCTTCTGCATGGCTGCTCCTGATGCTTTTTTTGCCTGGCGCTGCTTGCTGCCCGTCCCTTGGTCAAAAGGACTCAAAGGACTCAAAGGACTCAAGGGACAAAAGGGACACGGGAACTGATGGCCTGCCGGCCTTTTGGCCAAAAAAAAACGCCCCCTCATGGAAGACGCTGTTGATTAGACGCATGCGCGCACCGGGGCACTCATCCGCTCATCAGCTATCGCTCCCCGTACCGGTTCCTTGCGGAATCCAGGCGGTATGTCGCTTGTGTCCTGTGCTTCTGGATGGCTCCACTTAACAGGTATAGCGGGCCGAAACACGGTTAGAAAGCTACCACAATCAGGTGAGATGGTCCACCTTTTTCTACTCGGCGCTCGCCCGCAACTGTTCGAGTTCCTTCACCACGGCGCCGCTTTCCTCCTGGCGCTGCTCCATCCCGTCGAAGATGGCGTCGGCCATCTTGGTGACCGAATCGACCGCGCCCCTGATCTCGGCGCCGTCCACGGTCTGCCGCCCGGCGGAGGCAGCCATGTCGTGGCTCATTCCCCTGACTTCTTCCAGGGAGCGCGCCACGCTTTTGGTCGCCTGGGCCTGCTCCTTGGACGCCTTGAAGATCTGCATGGTCATGGCGCTCACGTCCTCGATCGCCTGGCTCACCGAGATGACCGCGTGGGACTGCTCCTCGGAGGCGAGCTTGATCTGCTGGGTCATCTCCATGGCCTCCTGGGAGCTCTCCAGGATGCTCGCCAGGGAGGCGCCGGTCTGCTGGCCGAGTTTCACCCCCTTGCGCACCAGGTCCTTGGTAACCATGACGTTGTCGGCCGCGATGCGGGACTCGGTCATGATCTCGTCGATGATGCCGGTGATCTCGCCGGTGGAGAGACCGGTCTGCAGGGAAAGGTTCCTGATCTCGTCGGCGACCACGCCGAAGCTCTTGCCGTACTCGCCCGCCTGGGCCGCGATGATGGAGGCGTTCAGCGCCAGCAGGTTGGTCCGCTTGGTGATGTCGTTGATGACGCTCACGAACCCCTCGATCCGGCCGCTGTTCGCCCCGAGCCGCTTGATCCCCTCGAAGGAGAGCTCCACGGAGCGCTGGATCTCGTCCAGGGACTCCACCGTCTCGCGCACCACCTCGCGGCTCCGCTCGGCCTGCTCCATGACGCGGCTGGAGAGCCCGTGGGAGAGCACCGTGTTCTTCTCCACCTGGCGCAGCGTGGAGGAGATCTGTTCCATGGCGGAGACCGACTTGTACACCGAGTCGGAGAGGGTGTCCATGTTGCGGGTGATCTGGTCCGTGGCGACGGAGATCTCGGCCGCGGCGGCGCTCGCCTCGTCCACCGACTCCATGACGCCGTGCGCCGAGCCGTCGATCTTCTGGGCGCCGCTCGCGAGCGAATCGGCGGCGCTTTTCAGGCGGTACAGGTTCCGGGAGTACACTTCCCGGTTCTTCAACAGTTCCGAGAAGGTCTTGCCGAGCTCCAGGGTGAGCTGGTCGATGGACTGCAACAGGCTGATGCGCATGAAGGCCGCAGCCGCCTGGTCCGCGAAGAGCCGGATGGTGTCGACATCGGTGTCGTTGAGCGCGCGGTGGCTCTTCTTGTTGTCCAGGGCGAAGATCCCGACGGTCTCGCCCTTCACCACGATGGGGCACAGGATGAAGCAGGTGGAGCGCAGCGGCTTGATCATGTCGAAGGGAGCCTGCAGCAGGTAGTCGGGCGGGTACTGAGAGATGTCCTCGATGAAGTAGACCTGGCGCTCCCTGAAGCACTTGTAGATGACGCCGGAGCGGCCGTCCAGCGGCAGCACCACCTCGGGCCCCACCGGAGCCTCGTTGCCGGCCGTCACCGCGAAGCAGAGCTGCTTTCTCTCGGGGTCCGCCACCAGGACGTTCACCCGCTCGTAGCCCAGCACGTCGTGCAGCCCCTCGACGCAGAGCACCAGCACGTCGTCCTTGCGCACGCACTTCTGGATCTTGGAACCTATCTTGTGGAAGTTCTTGATGTTGTTGTCGAGCACCTTGTAGCGGTTCTCGAAGAGCTTCTTCTGGGAGTTGACTTCCTGGTTCAGCAGGTCGAGCTCCGCGCCCTTTCTGTGCAGCTCGTCGGCCGCCCCGCCGATGAAGTAGCCGAAGACGGCAAGCACGCAGGCGGTGCCGCCCCCCATGTAGAGGTACAGGGCCCACCCCTGGGTGTTGCGGGTCATGTCCGAGAAAATCTGGGAGGCGAGCGGGACGGCGGGGTCGGCGAAGAGGATCAGGCGCAGGATGGTCCAGCCGACCGGAGCGAAAATGCCGAGGAAAAAGCCGCAGAGAGCGTACATCTGGCTCCGGTTGGCTCCGGCGATGGGGTTCTTCATAACTAAGCCACCTCTTTGCACCCCCGGTGCCGCTCTCTGCGGCCCTTTGGGGGATTTTTTGCAGTCTAAGTCAGAGGTTGGGCAAAGTCAACTGTATCTTAACGCCCCAGCATTATCCCGAGCGCCTCGGCATGGCGCACCATCTCCCCCGCCGGGTCGATCAGGTTCAGGCAGCGGACCGCGGCCTCGATCGGGGCGGAGGTGATCTTGCGCCCCTTGAGGCAGACCATCTCGCCGAAGGCGCCCGCCTCGATCAGTTCCACCGCCTTCACGCCGAAGCGCGAGCCGAGGCAGCGGTCGAAGGTCGAGGGGGAGCCGCCGCGCTGCAGGTGCCCCAGCACGGTGACCCGGATGTCCATCTCCAGGCAGTTTCCCAGCTCGCGGCAGATCATCTCGCCCACCCCGCCCAGGCGCTCGACCACCGACCTGCCGCCGGCCGCCTCCCGGACCACCCGGTTGCCCCCCTTCGGAAAGGCCCCCTCGGCCGCGACGACCAGGCTGAAGCGCCTGCCGCGCCGCCCGCGCTCCGCGATCGCGGCACAGACCCGCTCGATGTCGTAGGGAATCTCGGGGATCAGGATGACGTCCGCCCCCCCGGCGATCCCCGACTCCAGGGCGATCCAGCCGGCATAGCGCCCCATCACCTCCAGCACCATGACCCGGTGGTGGCTCTCCGCGGTGGAGTGCAGCTTGTCCAGCGCGTCGGTCGCGGTTTCCAGCGCCGTGTTGTAGCCGAAGGTGACGTCGGTCTCCAGCAGGTCGTTGTCGATGGTCTTGGGTATCCCCACGATCGGCACGCCCCGCTTCATCAGTTCCAGCGCGATCTTCAGGGAGCCGTCGCCGCCCACCACGACGAGCCCCGAGATGCCGAGCAGCTCTATCCTGGAAACCACCTCGTGGGAGACGTCGATGGTCTCCACCCTCCCCTGGCGCACGATGGGAAAGCAGAAGGGGTTGCCCCGGTTGGTGGTGCCGAGGATGGTGCCGCCCCGGGGCAGGATGCCGCGCACGTCGTTCAGGCCGATCAGCCGGCATTTCTCCGGGTGCAGGAAGCCGTCGAAGCCGTCCTCGATGCCGATCACCTCCCAGCCCCGACCGATGACCGCGGAGCGCACCACCCCCCTGATGACCGCGTTCAGTCCCGGGCAGTCGCCGCCTCCGGTGAGAATACCTATACGTTTCGTCATGCGGTGTCCTTTTAAACAGGTGCTGGGGGCTGGGGGCTAGGGGCTAGGGGCTGGGGGCTAGGGGCTAGGGGCTGGGGGCTAGGGGCTAGAAAAGTAAATCGCGTCCCGTCCCTGGTGTCCCTAGTCCCTAGTGTCCCTAGTTACCTAGTCCCTAGCCCCTAGCCCCTGATGTTCCGCCACCACCTGAAGCGCCTCCAGGATGGCCGCCGGCTCCAGGCGGTTGCGCGGGTCGCTGTCCGCGTAGGCGAGCAGGATGCGCCGCCCGGCGCCGACCACGAAGGTCCCGGGGATCGGTAACTCCCAGGAGCTGTCGCCGTTGAAGGCGGGCAGGTTGGTGCCGAAGGAGAGATAGGTGGAGCGCACCCACTCGGGGACCTGGTAGACCAGGCCGAACTGGCGCGCCACCAGGTTGCCCAGATCGCTCAGCACCTCGTACTGCAGGAAGTTCTTCAAAAGCGTCGCCTGGGACTTGTCGGGGCTTTGCGGGGAGATGGCCAGAAGGGAGCCGCCCAGCCGGAGTATCTCAGGCAGAATCTTCTGGTAGGCCTTAAGCTGCAGGCTGCAGTACGGGCACCAGATGCCGCGGTAAAAGGTCACCACGACCGGGCCGTTTTCCAGCGCCGCATCGAGATGCACCGGACGCCCCACCGCGTTGGGCAGCGTCAGGTCGGGCGCCTGCTCCCCCGCCTTGAGTACCTGGTCGGCGATGCCGGAGAGCGCCAGCTGCGCTGCGGCCTTTTCCAGGAGCAGGGACTGCTCCGGGGTAAGCGGCGGCAGGGACCGCTCCAGTTCCTGAATCTGCGATCTCAATTCCGGCTCCATACAGTCAACGTGCCTCCCGATAAAAAAACTTCGCTTTTCCAGTCAACAGTTTACGCAATTTCGCCGGAAGGTCAATAGAACCCCGCAGTTTCGGCATTTTCAGGCCGAAAGGACAATTGGAGAATTTTGACTCATGTCATAAACATCTTGGCTTGACTGGGCTATTGTCAGTTCAACGAAGCACTACGGGAGGAAACAATGGAATTCAAAAATGGCTTGGGCGACACCGCGATTCAGGACGTAATGACAAAGTACCCGCAGATAGGAGAAATCCTGAACCGCTACGAGATCGGCTGCGTCACCTGCAAGGTCGGCATCTGCTTACTGAAGGACGTCGTTTCCATCCACGGCCTCTCCAAGGAAAACGAAGCCGCCATTGAGCAGGAAATAAACGAACACCTTACCATCGTGAATGGCGCAGAGTAACACAGGCGCCCAATCCGAATTTTCTACCGCTACCAATAAACTAACCGCTCTATAACGAACAAACAAAAGGAGATTCAACATGGGACACTCAGGACATTCAGCATGTGGTTGCCAGGGAAGCGCAGCAAGGGTTATCGAGAGAGTTGAAACGGCAGAGACCTGCAGCACCGAGAAGGCGCCCAGCGAACTGAGACAGTGGCCGGTGCAGTTGCACCTGGTCCCGCCCAGCGCCCCCTGGTTCCAGGACTCCGACATCCTGATCGCGGCGGACTGCGTCGCCTTCGCCCTGGGGAGCTTCCACAGCGACCTGCTGAAGGGGAAAGCGGTGGCAATCGCCTGCCCCAAACTGGACGACACCGCGCCCTACGTCGAGAAACTGGCGACCATCTTCCGCCAGAACACGGTGAAGAGCATCACCGTGGCGATCATGGAAGTCCCCTGCTGCCGCGGCCTCGACATCATGGTCCGCCAGGCGCTGGAGCTTTCCGGCAAGGAGATCCCGCTGGAGACCGCGACCATCGGCATCAACGGCGAAAGAAGGAGCTAGCCATGAAGCAGGATATCACCCAGAAGCTCAAGGACGAGCACCAGCTGATACTGAGGATGCTGGCGCTCCTGGAGCAAGCGGCGCTTCGCACCGAAGCGGGAGCGTTCAGCGATTACCGCTTCTACCTGGACGGCGTGGACTTCATCAGGAACTTCGCCGACCGCTTCCATCACGCCAAGGAGGAGGACATCCTCTTCGAGGCGCTCATCGAAAACGGCATGCCGCGGGCCAATAGCCCGGTCGCCGCGATGCTGATGGAGCACGACCAGGGACGCGCCTTCGTGCGCGGCATGGAGGAGGCCGCCACCAGGGCGCTCGCCGGCGAGCCCGGGCAGGACGGTGAGATCGTCAGTAACGCCCGGGGCTACCTGGAGCTTTTGCGGGAGCATATCTCGAAGGAGGATGAGATCCTCTATCCGCTGGCGGAGCGGGTGCTGCCCGCCGAGCGGCGCGAGGCGATCGTGCAGGGGTACCGGAAGGCCGAGGAGCAGGCGGCGGCGGGCCTGGAGGCGCATTACCGGGCGATCGTGGAAGAGTACGAGAAGAAGCTGGGATAATCGGAGAGCACAGCACTTTACCGCGGAGACGCGGAGCGCACGGAGAAAGGCCAAAAGCAAGAGCTTGAGGGTAAACCTGACCCGTGCTTTACCTGAACTCCTCCTGACACCTTGATACAAGGAAACCCGGTATAGCGCTGTCGCTGTACCGGGTTTTTGTTATTTGCGTTTACCGAATTTATTGATGTTGGGACTATATCCAAACGAAGGTTGCGTTTTTACCCCCTTTTGCGGAGGGGGTAAGGGGGTTGCCCTATGGTTCCCCCCTTTGCAAAGGGGGGACAGGGGGGATTTGCTCTTGACTTCGACTGACGTGGGCACTCCGTGGCAGCTTCCCCCCCACCCCGACCCTCCCCCGCCAGGGGGGAGGGAGGTTTTAAGAGGTGTCAAGACTCTAGCCGGACAACGCTGCCTCGGTCCCCCTTTGCAAAGGGGGAAGGTAACTTAAAACCTTGAGGGATGGCGTCTTAGGTCAGGTTGTCCTCGACCCGGATGAAGTTGCTCTTCTCGCGGATCACGTCGAAGCCGTCGATCTCGGCCAGGGCGCGGCGCACGTCGGCCTCGCGCGCCTCGTGGGTCATGATCACGATCGGCACGGTCTCGCTTGCGCTCCTCGCACTTTGCACCATGCTCGCGATGGAGATCCCGCTCGAGCCGAGCGCGCCGGCGATGCGTGCCAGCACGCCGGGCCGGTCCAGGGCCTGGAAACGGATGTAGTATTTGGTGACGATCTCACCGATCGGCTTGATGGAGAGCTGGGCCACTTTCTGGTCCAGGTAGCCAAGCGGCGCGCAGCGGCGCGAGATCCCGGCCTCCAGGTTGCGGGAGAGATCCACCACGTCGCCCACGACGGCGCTCGCCGTGGCGTCCATCCCGGCGCCCCTGCCGTAGAACATGACCGGGCCGATGAAGTCGCCGGTGAGCCGGATGGCGTTGAAGACGCCGTGCACGTCGGCCAGCGGGTAGTCGATCGGGATCATGGTCGGGTGCACCCGCGCCTCGATCCGGTCGCCGTCGCGCTTGCCGATCGCCAGGAGCTTGATGCGGTAGCCGAAGGATTTGGCGAAGTCGACGTCCTCCGAGGAGACCGAGGTGATCCCCTCCGAGTAGATGTCCTTCAGGTCCACCCTGGTGCCGAAGCAAAGCGACAGCAGCAGGCAGAGCTTGTGCGCCGTGTCGACCCCCTCGATGTCGAAGGTCGGGTCCGCCTCGGCGTAGCCCAGCTCCTGGGCGCTCTTCAGCACGTCGGCGAAGTCGGCGCCCTCCTGGGTCATGCGGGTGAGGATGTAGTTGCAGGTGCCGTTCACGATGCCGAGCACCGTGGAGAAGCGGTTGGCCGCCATGTTCCCCTTGATGGCCGAGAGCACCGGTATGCCGCCCCCGACAGCCGCCTCGAAGAGGACTTCGACCCCGTGGGCCCGGGCGGCCGCGTAGATCTCCTCGCCGTGCACCGCCAGGAGGGCCTTGTTCGCGGTTACCAGGTGCTTGCCGTGGGCGATCGCCTTGAGGGCGAAGCTGCGCGCGGGCTCGTAGCCGCCGATCAGCTCGATCACCACGCTGATCTCCGGGTCGGTCAGCACCTCGTCGGCATTCTTGGTGAGGTGGATCCCCTCGGTGCAGACGCCGCGGTCGGTCGTGATGTCCAGGTCGGCGATCGACTTGATGGAAACCTGTGAACCGGTCTTCTCCTCGATGAGGCCCGCGTTCTCTTTCAAGAGCTTGACCACGCCCGCGCCGATGGTGCCGAATCCGAGCAAGCCTATCTTTATCTCTTTCATAATACCTCGCATTAGTATGGCAATTTACTCTGCGGAACCAACCTACCCCTTCGTTCTTCGTTTTGCCAGCGCCTTCCCCTTGGGAAGCTCCCGCTCGACACTTGGGAGAGGGCTTTGGAAGGGCTTTGCCCTGCCGCACGGGCTGCTCCGTGGAGGCTCCCTCACCCCTTCCCCTCTCCCGGGGGGCGAGGGGATTAGGCGCACAAGGCAACTTGCGGGCCAAACAGAGCCTTGGTAAAGGGGATTCTCCCGTCAAGGGAGGGGAGCAGGAGCAGCCGCGGCACCTGCATCCGGAGGAATCCTGCCGGGCGGGCTTGGCGCTATTCCTTATCGGTGACGCTGGAGGCGATCTCGTCCAGTATCCCGTTCACAAAGGAGGCGGAGTCTTCGGCGCCGAACTTCTTGGCAACCTCGATCGCCTCGTTCATGGTGACGTTCTTCGGGATGTCGGGCCGATACAAAAGCTCGTAGACGGCGAGACGCATGATGTTCAGGTCCACCCGCGCCATGCGCGCCATGCTCCAGTGCTTGGACTTCTCCGCGATGCGGGCGTCGATCGCCGGCAGGTTGGCGATGACGCCGTTCACCAGCTCGGAGGCGAAGGCGAACGCCTTGGAATGGATCTCGAGGGTCGGCTCCTCACCCTCTCCGAAGCTTTCCATGATCCGCTTCAGGGTGAAGCTTGCGTCCTGCGGTACCAAATCCTTCGAGTAGAGCGCCTGCAGCGCCAGTTCTCGACCTTCTCTGCGTGCACTCAATTATCCATCTCCTTGAACAGGTTGGCGATCTCGATGACGGTCATTGCCGCATCGAACCCTTTGTTCCCCGCCTTGGTCCCGGCCCGCTCGATAGCCTGCTCGATGGTGTCGACCGTCAGGACGCCGAAGGCAACCGGCACGCCGGTCTCCAGCGAGACGTGGGCGATCCCCTTGGAGACCTCGGAGGCGACATAGTCGAAGTGCGGCGTGGAGCCGCGGATCACGGCGCCCAGGCAGATCAGGACGTCGTACTTGCCGCTTTTGGCCATTTTCTGGGTGGCGAGCGGGATCTCGAAGGCGCCGGGGACCCGGGCCACGGTGATCTGGGAGTCGTCCGCGCCGTGACGGATCAGGGCGTCGAGTGCGCCCTCGAGGAGCCGCTCCCCGATGAAGCTGTTGAAACGGCCGACGACGATGCCGACCCTGAGCCCCTCGGCGTTCAGTTTTCCATCGATGAATTTTGGCATAAGACACTCCGGTGTAAGAACAGGTTCAGGTTTCCGTTCGCTGCGCTCACAGGTTAAGGTTGAGAAAGATGACGTGGAGCAGGGAGGCGGGTTGTCGGGCAGAAAGTCGCTCGACCTCAACCTTGACCTCAACCTGCCTCTATATGTTTGTAAGAACAGGTTCAGGTTTCCGTTCGCTGCACTCACAGGTTAAGGTTGAGAAAGATCACCTGGAGCAGGAGGCGGTTGTCGCGCAGAAAGTCGCTCGACCTCAACCTCAACCTTGACCTCAACCTGCCTCTATATGTTTGTAAGAACAGGTTCAGGTTTCCGTTCGCTGCACTCACAGGTTAAGGTTGAGAAAGATGACCTGGAGCAGGGAGGCGGTTGTCGCGCAGAAAGTCGCTCGACCTCAACCTCAACCTTGACCTCAACCTGCCTCTATATGTTTTCCAGCAGGTGCCCCATCTTGTCGCGCTTGGTCTTGAGATACTTCACGTTGCTCTTGGATGCGGCGATCTCGATGGGTACCCGCTCGACGATGTTGATGCCGTACCCCTGCAGCCCGACCAGCTTCTTCGGGTTGTTGGTCATGAGACGGATCTTCTTCACGCCGAGGTTCACCAGGATCTGCGCCCCGATGCCGTAGTCCCGAAGGTCGGCCTTGAAGCCAAGCGCCAGGTTTGCCTCCACGGTGTCCTGACCCTGGTCCTGCAGGGCGTAGGCCTTGAGCTTGTTGGTAAGCCCGATGCCGCGCCCTTCCTGGCGCATGTAGAGGATGACGCCGGTGCCGTCCTTCTCGATCTGCTCCATGGCGCTATGCAGCTGGTCGGCGCAGTCGCACCGGATGGAACCGAAGACGTCGCCGGTCAGGCACTCGGAGTGCACCCGCACCAGGACCGGCTGGTCGCCGCGGATGTCCCCCTTGACGAGCGCCAGGTGCTCCAGCTTGTCGATGTCGTTTTCAAAGGCAACGGCCCGGAAGGTGCCGAACTGGCTCGGGAGCGCCACCTCGACGGAGCGGCGCACCAGGGTCTCGTGCTTCAGGCGGTAGGCGACCAGGTCCGCGATGGTGCAGACCTTGATGCCGTGCTCCTTGGCGAACTTCTTCAGCTCGGGCATGCGGGACATGGTGCCGTCCTCGTTCATGATCTCGCAGATGACTCCCGCGGGCTCCAGGCCCGCCAGGCGCGCCAGGTCGACGGACCCCTCGGTCTGCCCGGAGCGCACCAGCACGCCGCCGTTCTTGGCCCGCAGAGGGAAAATATGCCCCGGGCGTGCCAGGTCGTGGGCCACCGCGTCGGGGGACACCGCAGTCAATATGGTGTGGGAGCGGTCGGCCGCGGAGATGCCGGTGGTGACTCCTTTTTTCGCCTCGATGGAGACGGTGAAGGCGGTGCCGAAAGACGAGTTGTTGTTCTGCACCATGGGTGGCAGGTCGAGCCGGTCGCAGCGATCGGCAGTCATGGTGAGGCAGATCAGCCCGCGGCCGAAGCGCGCCATGAAGTTGATCGCCTCGGGCGTCACGCACTGCGCCGCCATGGTGAGGTCGCCCTCGTTCTCCCGGTCTTCGTCGTCCACCAGGATCACCATCCTGCCGGCTTTGATCTCTGCGATGGATTCCTCAATGCTTGCTACTGACATGTCCTTTGACCCCTCGTAACAGTGATGCAAATGGCTATTATCTCACATAAACCCGTTTTTGGCAAGCAGTTCCAATGACACTCCGCCCTCTTTAAGGTCCCTGCCAGTGAGCAGGCGCTCCAGGTAGCGGCAGATCAGGTCGGTCTCGATGTTCACCTCGTCGCCCACCCGCCGGTTGACCAGAGTGGTCTTGGCCGCGGTGTGCGGGATGACGTTGACGCTGAAGCTGTCCGCACTCACCGAGTTGACCGTCAGGCTGATCCCGTCGATCGCCACCGATCCCTTGGCGGCGATGTATTTGGCGAAGGGCGCGGGAAACCGGAAGGAGAAAACGATGTTGCCGGAGCTCTCGCGCCGCTCGGAGACCGTGGCGACGCAGTCCACGTGGCCCGAGACCAGGTGCCCGTCCAGCCGGTCGGAAAGGCGCATGGCCCGCTCCAGATTGAGGGGCGCGCCTCCTTTCAGGCTCCGAAAGGCGGTGCGCTCGATGGTTTCGGGAGAGACGTCGAAGGTGAGCGTGCCGCCCCCCTTGCGGACCACCGTGAGGCAGGCGCCGTTCACCGCGACCGAGGCGCCGATGGCGATCTCCCCGGCGGGGAGGTCCGTCTTCACCGTCAGGCTCCCCGAGGCGCCCCGTTTCTCGATGCCGACCAGCTCGCCGACCGACTCTATCAGACCTGTGAACATGTGATACCCCTTAGAGGCAGGGGCTAGGGACTGGGGGCTAGGGGCTAGTGAAAAGCAAAACCAATTGCATCACCAGGTCCAGAACCGCCGACGCCTACCCCGCCGCGTAACTTTGCCTTCGTCCTCGTCTTTGCTAGCCCCTAGTCCCTAGTCCCTAGCCCCTGTTTTATAGCCCCTAGCCCCTAGTCCCTAGCCCCTGTTTTAGGGGTCCCCTGCACCAAGAGGTCGGCGCCGATCCGCTTCACGGTCATCCCCTCCAGCCGCAGGGCGTCTCCCATCATCGCGACACCCTCGCCGGCGAAAAGCCCCATGCCGGCTCCCCCGACCAGCTTGGGCGCCAGAAAGATCAGGCAGCGGTCGATGAGCCCCGCCCGAAGCGCCGCACCCGCCAGGTGGCTGCCGCCTTCAAGGAGGACGGACTGCATCCCGAGCGCACCGAGCTGCCGGAAAAGATCATCCAGATCGACCCGCCCCTCGCGCTCGGCGCAGCGGAGGATCTCGCCGCCGTGATCGGCGACCGCCGCCAGGCGCGCCGCGTCGGTGCTGCAGGTGGCGACGAGCGTCCGGGCGGCCGAGTGCGGATTGAAGACCGCCGCGTGCAGCGGCACCCTCAGGGTCGAATCGACCACGACCCGGACCGGGTCCTTGCCACCGGGCACCCGGCAGGTCAAAAGCGGGTCGTCCTTCACAACGGTGCCGACCCCGACCATGATGGCGTCCATCACCCCGCGCAGGCGGTGCACCTCGCGCCGCGAGCGGTCGCCCGTGATCCAGCGCGAGTCGCCGTTGGCGGTGGCGCTCTTGCCATCCATGGTGAGCGCGCTCTTTAGAGTTACGAAGGGGCGCCCGGTCTGGATCCACTTGATGAAGGGAAGGTTCAGCTCGCGGGCGGCCCCCTCCAGGAGGCCAACCTGCACCTCTATGCCGGCTTCCCGGAGTATTTCTATCCCCTTTCCCGCCACCAGCGGGTTGGGGTCGACGACCGCGACGAAAACCCGCGCCACCCGAGCCGCGACCAGCGCACGCACGCAGGGGGGGGTCTTGCCGAAGTGGGCGCAGGGCTCCAGCGTCACGTAGACGTCGGCGCCCGCGGCGAGATCGCCCGCATCGTTCAGGGCGTGCACCTCGGCGTGCGGCGTGCCGGCCTTCTTGTGCCAGCCGCGGCCGACGACTTCACCCCCGGCGACGATCAGGCAGCCGACCGCGGGGTTCGGGGCGGTCTTTCCCAGACCGCGCCTGGCCAGGGCCAGCGCCGTGCGCATGTATTTCAGGTGCAGCTCAGGCATGGTGCTTCCTTTTGCTTGCCTAACATACCCCGAAAAGCTTCCCTCACCCCGCCCCTCTCCCGGAGGGCGAGGGGGAGTTGATCGGGAGCGGGGAAAAGATCGTAAAAGCTCAGCAAAAAGCTTCCCTCACCCCGACCCTCTCCCAGAGGGCGAGGGGGAGTGGAGAGGAAGCAGGGTAAATGATGGTAAAATTCCAGCAAGTAGCGCCGGGCGGCAAGAACCCCTCGCCCTCCGGGAGAGGCAGGGGTGAGGGAGTCGCCACGAAGCGATGCGGGTAAATTCTGCCGTTACTTCTTGAGCAGGTCCTGCAATTCCACCATGAACTCGCTGATATCCTTAAAGGAGCGGTACACGGAGGCGAAGCGGACGTAAGCCACCTGGTCGACGCCGTGCAACTCCGCCATCACCCACTCGCCGAGCGTCGTGGTGCCGACTTCCTTCTCGCCGCTTTCCTGCATCCGGATCTCCAACCGGTCCACCAGCTTCTCGATGGTCTCGACGGAGACCGGGCGCTTCTCGCACGCCTTCTGGATGCCGGCGATCAGCTTCATCCGGTCGAACGGCTCGCGCCGGCCGTCCCTTTTGGTGACCAGGGGGAGCACCTCCTCCACCCGCTCGTGCGTGGTGAAGCGCTTGCCGCACGACTCGCACTCGCGCCGGCGCTTGATGGTGGCGCCACCCTTGTCGGGACGGGAATCGACCACCTTGGAATCGGAAAAGGCGCAGTAGGGGCACTTCATGTCGTCTCCCCCTGGTACTTCTCGACCAGTACGCCGGACTCGCGGATCATGTCCTCGGCTAGCTGGTCCGGGTATCCCGAGAGGTACACCACCCGCTTGATGCCGGCGTTGATGACCATCTTCGAGCAGATGATGCAGGGCATGGTGTTGCAGTACAACGTGGAGCCCTCGATGGAGGTACCGTGCTTCGCCGCCTGGATGATGGCGTTTTGCTCCGCGTGCAGGCCGCGGCAGAGCTCGTGCCGCTCCCCGGACGGGATGCCGAGCTTCTCCCTCAGGCAACCGATGTCCAGGCAGTGGGCGGTCCCGGCAGGCGCGCCGTTGTAGCCGGTGGCGAGGATGTTCTTGTCCTTCACGATCACCGCGCCCACCTGGCGCCGAAGACAGGTGGAGCGCTTCGCCACCAGGCGCGTTATCTCGATGAAATACTCATCCCAGCTGGGACGTTCCATAATTCAGCCCTCACATGTGAAATTCGGTCAGGATAGCCCATTAGCGAGGCCCGGTCAAATTTTTTAAATTCCGAAAGCGACTTGGTTTTTTAAGGAGATGCATCCTCCGCATGGGGACGGGGTGCCGCTCCCGCGCTGTTAAATTTGCTTGCCCGAAGCGCCCAATGGGTGTAGGTAGTAATGTTTTTTCCAAGGAGACGATAAACCATGGCGCTACCGGATACCCCGCAGTTACTTGCGATCATCATCGAAGAAAGCGGCCTGCCGCGCACCGGCGTGCTGCAGACCGTGGCCCTCCTGAACGAGGGGGGAACCGTCCCGTTTATCGCGCGCTACCGCAAGGAGCAGACCGGCGAACTGGACGAGGTGCAGATCCGGCTCATCGAGGACCTGCTCGCCTACCACCGCGAGCTCGCCGAGCGCAAGACGACGGTGCTCAAGAGCATCGAGGAACAGGGGAAGCTCACCCCTGAGCTCGCCGACCGCATAAAGTCCTGCCGCAAGAAGACCGAACTGGAGGACCTCTACCTCCCCTATAAACCCAAACGCCGGACCAAGGCGACCATCGCGCGGGAGCGCGGGCTGGAGCCGCTCGCCGACCTGATCGCCGCCCAGGAGCTCGTAAGCGGCTCGCCCCGGGAGCTCGCCCTCCCCTTCGTGAACCTGGAGCTGGGGGTACCGGACCCCGACGCGGCGCTGGAAGGCGCCTCGCACATCCTTTCCGAGCGGCTCTCCGAGGACGCCGACGCGCGCGCCCTGGTGCGCGAGCTCACCCGGGACCAGGGGATCTTCGCCGCCTCGCTCCTCTCCGAGGGGGTGGACCGCGAGGGGAAATTCAAGATGTACTACGACTACTCCGAGCCGATGAAGTCGGTCGCCTCGCACCGCATGCTCGCCATGCGGCGCGGCGAAAAGGAGGCGGTGCTGAGGCTGGTGCTGCTCGCCCCTGAGGAGGAAATCCTCGGCAGGCTGAAGACGCGCCTCATCAAGCGGGAGAGCATCTTCCGGGGGACCCTGGAGGCGGTCGCGGCGGACGCCTACAAGCGGCTGATCGCCCCCTCCATCGAGGTGGAGCTGAGGCTCGAGGCGAAGACCCGCGCCGACGAGGCGGCCATCGCGGTTTTCGCGCAGAACTTGCGCAACCTGCTGCTGCTTCCGCCGGCCGGCGGCCGGCGCGTGCTCGGCGTCGACCCGGGGCTTAGGACCGGCTGCAAGCTCGCCGCGCTGGACCAGACCGGGCGCTTTTTGGAGCACTCGACCATCTACCCGCACACCGGCGGCCCCAAGGCGAGGGAGGCGGGCGCCGAGCTGGTGCGGCTCGTGGAGCTGCACGACCTGCGCCTGATCGCCATAGGAAACGGCACCGGCGGGCGTGAAACGGAGCTCTTCGTACGCGAGGCGCTGCGGGGCGCCGGGGTCAAGGCGGAGACCGTCATGGTGAACGAGGCGGGCGCCAGCATCTACTCCGCCTCCGACATCGCCCGGGAGGAGTTCCCGGAACTCGACCTCACCATACGCGGCGCCATCTCCATCGGCCGCCGGCTCCAGGACCCGCTGGCGGAACTGGTGAAGATCGACCCCAAGAGCATCGGGGTGGGACAGTACCAGCACGACGTAAACCAGGCGGCGCTCAAGAAGGCGCTCGACGCGGTCGTCGAGTCGTGCGTCAACTTTGTCGGCGTCGACCTGAACTCCGCCTCCTGGGCGCTCCTCTCCTACGTGGCCGGGGTCTCGGAGAACCAGGGGCGCGCCATCGTGCGCCAGCGCGACGAGAACGGCGCCTTCCCGACCCGCCAGGCACTGCTCAAGGTGCCGCGCTTCGGCCCCAAGGCGTTCGAGCAGGCGGCCGGCTTCCTGAGGATCCGGGGGGGCGAGAACCCGCTGGATAATACCGCAGTGCATCCTGAGAACTACGCGGTGGTGCAGAGCATGGCGGCCGACCTGGGAAAAAGCGTGGCCGAGCTGGTGGCCGACCCGGGGCTCTCGGAGGGGATCAAAATGGAGCGCTACCTGACGGAGACCGTCGGCCTGCCGACCCTGCGGGACATCCTGAAGGAGCTGAAGAAGCCGGGGCGCGACCCGCGGGAGCAGTTCCAGAGCGCGAGCTTTCGGGAGGACGTCACCACCATTGCCGACTTGAAGGAGGGGATGATCCTGCAGGGAGTGGTGACCAACGTGGCGGCCTTCGGCGCCTTCGTGGACGTCGGGGTGCACCAGGACGGGCTGGTCCACGTAAGCCAGCTCTCGCACCGCTACATGAAGGACCCCAACGAGGTGGTGAAGGTCGGCCAGATCGTCAAGGTGAAGGTGCTCTCGGCGGACCCCGAGCGCAAGCGGATCGCCCTCTCCATCAAGCAGACCGAGCCGGAGCGGGTGACCAAGGGAGCCACGGTCAAGGGCGCGGCGCCCGAGCCCAGGCAGCAACCGGCCCCCGCGGAAAAGCCGAGCTGGGAGAAGGCGGGCTTTCGGGTGAAGAAGCGGTAAGGGGTTAAAATCGTTGAGTCGTTGAGTCGTTAAGTCGTTTAGTCGTTTAGTCGTTTAAATGCAGAAAGGGGATGGACCGCAGCTGCGATCCATCCCCCTTTTTTTTTGCTGCTAGAACTTCTTTTTTAGCAGGCGCTGCGCAGCAGTTTGCGTCCGGCCTTGAAAACGACCTCGATCTTGCCGGTCTGGCTGGAGGAGACCATGCCGATCCCGAAGGTCGGGTGCGCCAGCAGGCTGTTGGCGCGGAACTTCCCTTCCATGCTGTAGGGGACCGCGAGGTCCGGATCGAGCGGGCGGATCATCTCCTCCCAAATCGCCTCGTCCGAGATGGCCGGCGCCTTGACGGCCTTGGCGCGCGGCGCCTTGGCGACCTTCTCGGGCTTGGCTCCCTTCACGACAGCGACCTTCGGTGCTTTCACAGGGCGGTGATTATGCTCGCTGCCGCAGGTGTTGCACTTGACCCGTGCCACCTGTCCCGCTACCAGCGCGATGATGGTATGGTTCAACAGTGCCTTGCAGCGCGTGCACTGCGACTCGACCGAATCTCCTGCCGTTTTGACTCTTTCCATAGGGCCTCCCTGACCTTGTAACCTTGTGCTCAAAGAAAAAAAAGGGTTTAACCGTTGTGGCTAAACCCCTTTCCATGCGTTGTCGGAACGCGGGTGCAACCTGCCCCGCATCTGTACGTATCGTTTGGTTAAGCGTTCAATTTAGCGTCAATTCTGTTGTTGAAATATACGAGATAATGCCCAAATATGCAAGTGAAAAACTGGCACCCGGCAACTCTTGCGCCAGCTGCTGCGGACCGGATGGAGGGTCTGCTGCGCGCCCAAGCCGCTGCCGCGTCACGGCAATTCCCTCTGGAGCCCGCGGATCCCCGAGGCGGCCGGGGTGACCGGGGCCGCCGGATTGAGACGCTAATATGCGGGGTCACCGGGGCGCTGCGGCCCGCGCACCAGCAACCAAAAAAAGAGCGCCTCGAGCAAAACGCCCAGGTAGGCACCCGCCAGGACGTCGCTCAAGAAGTGATAGTCGGTCGCGATCAGGGCTACACCGAGCAGCACCCCGAGCAGCAGGCACCAGGGGCGCCACCTTGGATAAAAGCGCCATAGCGCAGCCAAAAGCGTCACTATGACGAGCATGTGCCCGGAGGGAAAACCCTCGCACCCCTCCCGCCGCTGGAACCAGTGAAAACCGTAAAGATCCGGCTGCTCCAGCCAGATGCGCGTGTTGACCCTCCCGAAGACGAACTTCAGCAGGCTCTTGGCCAGATAGGAAGCGGGAGCGGCCCAGGCGACCAGCCTGGAAAGGTGGGTGATGGCGTCGCGCAGCCCCATCCTGAGGCGCACCCGGTAGAGCAACTGGGCGGCGCAGGTGGTGAGCAGCACGACCTGCAGCAGGAGGTCCGGGAGGTTCGATGATAAGTGGGACCAGTGCACGTCGGCGAAGAGATGGTTCTTGATGTAGTACGCCAGGGGCACGTCGAGGTAGCGTACGCACAAGGCCACCAGGAGCGTCAGCAGCAGCGTGCTCACGGCCCAGGCGCCGAGGCTTATCCTGCTCGGGCGGTTCTGCATCGTTACACCTTGATATGGCGGTTTTTTTGGCTGCGTCCGAAAACCTACCACAAAAGGGGGCTAATATGAAGCTGAAACTCCCGGCAGGCTGCCGAAGCCGGTCGCCCCGCGGCAGGCGAATCGAGGGCATTTGAGCCCAGCCGAGCCTGGGCGCATGATGATGCGCCCCTACGGAACCTGGGCTCATTCAAGTCCCATCTAGCGAATGGAGAGGTTGGGGGATTTGGCCAGGCAAGGACGGGCGCATGATGATGCGCCCCTACGGAACTTGGGCTGAGTCCGCTTCTCTCAGCTGGCCAACCTGAAGCGGTTCACCATCTGCTGCAACTCCAGCGACGAGCGGGACAGCTCGACCGCCGCGTGTTCGGTCTTTTGGGCGCCGGTTGCCGCCACCTGGATCACCTGGGAGATGTTGCGCATGCTCCCGGTAATGCCGGCGCTGGTCTCCGACTGCTGCTGCGCCGCGGCGGCGACCTGCGACACGTACCTGAGCAGCGGGTCGATGTGCCCCTTGATGACCCCCATCGCCTCGCTGGAGAGCGCCACGTCCGTCGTGCCGTTTCGGACGCTGCCGGCGCTTTGCTCCATTGAGCTTACCACGTTCCTCACGTCTCCCTGCAGCGCTACGATGATGGCCTGAATCTCCCGCGTCGAGGTGGTGGTACGCTCGGCCAGGTTCCTCACCTCGTCCGCCACGACGGCGAAACCGCGCCCCTGCTCCCCTGCCCGGGCGGCCTCGATGGCCGCGTTGAGCGCCAGCAGGTTCGTCTGATCGGCGATGTCCTCGATGGCGACTACGATGTCGCCGATGCGCTCGGAGTTCGCCCCCAGCGCCTGGACGGCAGCCATGGTCCCGATCGCGGTGGTTTCGATCTCCCCCATGATGGTCTTCATCTTGGCAATGGTCGCGGCTCCGCTTTGGGTGGCGCTACTGGTCTCGTTGGCGGTGCTCGACATCTCCTGGCAGCGTTGCGCGATGCTGGAGCTGATCGACGCCATCTCGTCCACCGACGTGGTGACCACCTCCGACTGCAGCGAGGCGTCCTCGGTCCCTGCAACGATCTGGCTCGAGGTCGAGCTGAGCAGTTTGGAGGAGCCCTCCAGATGATCCGCGGTGCTCTTAATCCCCGAGATGATGCTCCGCATGGACCCCTGCAGCTCACTCATGGCAGCGATCATCAGGCTGAACTCGTTCTTTCTGAGTGCCCGTATGTCCTGGGTGAGATCGCCGCGAGCCATGTTTTGGAGATAGCTGATCGCTCTTTGTATCGGCCGGTTGATGGACCAGATGTTGACCCAGCCAAAGACGCCGCCCAGGACGATGAAGACCAGCATGGATCCGTATTTGACCAGCAGGGAGCCGGACTGGGCAGTCACTGCCATGGCGATAATACAAAAGCTGTAACATATGCAGAGCGTGCCGAGACGAGACTTGATGGTGAAGTTGAGATAATAGTTCCAAATGGAAGTCAGCATTTATTCTCCCCGATGTCGCACAACTGGTCCCGCGTTGGCATGATCCGTCTAAGCGACTGCTAATACAGCAGATTTCTGGTGATTCTTTATCAAAATCATCGGTGTATTTTTGAGAAACTTGAACGCTCCCGAGAGAAAAAAAGCGTCACGCTCCGAAAAGAAGGCTCTGCAAGCGTTCCACCTGGCCGCTCCCCACTTCCCCGCAGAGCGCTGCATCCCTTTGACAAGCAAATTATCTTGTGATATCATGTAGATAGTTAACACCCCGTTCAAGGGGAGAGGAGGCACGCGTGAAAAGAACAGCCTGGAGGAGGGCCATTTTATTTCTGGCCGGTGCCATGAGCCTCCTGGTCCCGGCGCTGAGCCAGGCCCAGCAGGAAGCGGGGCTGCCGCCCATTGCGCAGCAGCTGGTCCGCGAGGGCGACTTCGCGATCAAACTATACTCCACACTCGGTTTGGGAGCGGTGCAAGACGAGGCCGAAGCCGAGAGCGGGCTTGGGCAGGCGGGCATCATACCGCGCAACGGGTGGATCGCCGACTACCCGGTCACCCCGGACATCCTCGGGGAACTGCAGCAATCGGTGGGCGCCGCTGCGGCCGATGGCAAGATCGCGCTGGACAAGGGAGAAGCCCTCAGCAGGCTGGACGCCGTTGCAGCGGAACTGAGCCTCGGCATCAAGCCCCAGACCTCGGTCAGCGTCGGGGAGGTGCCGAGCGAGGAAGTCGCCCAGGATTATCCGAACCCGGCGGTGATCAACAACTACTACCAGGAGGAAGGTCCGCCGATCGTCACCTACTACGCGCCCCCTCCCGACTACTACTACCTTTACGGCTGGATTCCCTTCCCCTTCTGGTGTGCCGGCTTCTGGTTTCCGGGCTATTTCATCCTGCACGATTTTCACCGTTCGTTCCACGGAGGCCGCGGGGTGTCTTTCGTTTCCAACCATTTCAACGACATCAGGAGCCACCGGGTCTTTCGGGTCGATCCGGTGGCGCGCTTCAACGGGAGGACCTTTGCGGGCATCGGCGTCACCGGTCGCAGAGGCTTCATCTCGACCGGCGTCCCGCGCAGCCAGCGCGCCATATTCAACGCGCCCCGCGCCCAGGCGGCCCCGGGGATGAGGCCGCTTCCCGGGATGAGGTCGAGTTTCCGCTCCAGCGCCGGCAGGGGCGTGCCCCCCTCAGCCCCCGGCGCGGGCCGGACCTTTTCGGCGCCCTCGCGCGGCGCCCGGACCTTATCCGCGCCAGCTCGGGGCGCTTCAGGCAGGTCCTCCTTCGCTCCGTCGCGTGGCGGGGCCGGCCGGTCCTTCTCCGCGCCTGCTTCGGGCGGCGCCGGGCGGAGCGTGGGGGCGCCCTCCGGAGGACACGGCGGCGGAGTGCCGAGAAGGTAGGACCCGGACCCAACACGTTACTAGCCGGGAGGGATTTGTGATATAATTGTTACGTGTCAGAGAAACAGGTTAGTGCTCAGAAATAAACGGAAATCTCCGTAAGAAAGAAGGTGTGACAGATGAAAATAGCCAAAGAAAAAACCAGCAGCCTAAAGTCTGCTGCAACGACGAAAGGTCGCAGCAGCATGCCGGTGACGGCAAAAAACGCTTCTCAGTTGAGAGGTAGGACAAGTGCCAAAAGCAGCTCCGGCGCCACCGCAGGCCGCTCGACGGGACGCAAGTCATCGAGTAAAGGCGCAGCCAAATAACCGGTTACCGATTCGCTGGACGGTGACGAGTTAACGTCGTTAACGACATAACCCCACAAGCGGGACGGATCAAAGTTTCCGGACGAAAAGGCCCTGCATATCATTTATGCAGGGCCTTTTTCGGCTTTCTGTTTTGCGGGTTCGCACTTCGGCGCTTCGACTCCGCTCAGCGAACGGGTGGGATCCCTGAGCGGAGTCGAAGGGTGGGGTGCCCACAGGCCCATAGCGGTGCCCACATAAAGAAAGGCCCGATCAAACTGCATCGGGCCTTTCCTGAAAAAATAATTGGCGATCAATATGGGACACTTTACTCTGATCCGTCGGTAGATGACTGCCAGGGTCGGATCTGCGCGGAGTCTGACAACGTCCACGCATACCGGAGAACCCCTACATCCCCTTTTTCAAGCGGTTGTGACGCGCCTGACGGATGAGATGTCAATCACTCGGATTGGTCTCCTTGAACGCCAATTACCAGCCCCGGTAATGCGGTAGTTGTTTGGTCTCCCCCGTTGTGTAGCTGCCTGTTCTTTCAACGGAAAGCATTTTGGCCACCCTTCTTTAAGGGGTGCACACTATGCCTGAACCGGGAATGACTTCTGCAGTGCTTAACGGGCAGAGGCTTCACCAAGAGCATCTACCAAATTCCAGAGTTGATTCAAAGATCGTTTTCTCTTCTACTGATTACATTTTACTCCCCGGCCCTCAGGGAAGTCAACATTTTCGATAGCGAGGATCAGGCAGCACCTGCCGGGGTTTGGTACCAAGCTTTTATCCCCCTCCCCCGCTCGCCGCCGCTTAGGCACGGGCAGCGTCTTTAATGATTTTACTGTGCACGTCCATGGTGAGCGACTCGATGCGCTGGCTCAGGTCTTTCACCAGTTCGGTCAACTGGGTGTTCTGCTGCATGAGCTCCAGGAGCTGCCCGGTCTGCTGCACGGAGAGCTGCTGGCGCTGCTCGCTGGCAAGCGCAAGGGCTTCCCTGTGCTGCGCGTCGGCATCGGCGTGCGCCTTGTCGCGGTCTGCCTGCCGCGTCTGCGCCAGCAAGATGAGCGGAGCGGCGTAGGCTGCCTGGAGGCTGAACGCGAGGTTGAGCAGGATAAAGGGGTAGACGTCGAACTTGGTGAATCCGACCACGTTCAACCCGATCCAGATTCCCACGATGATGGTCTGGGCGACCAGAAAGAAAGGCGTCCCGAAAAAACGGGCGAAGGCCTCGGCTTTCAGCGAGAACCAGTCATCCCCGAAGACGGAGCCCAGGTGCAGGTGCGGGAAATGGAACCGGAAGTAATGGGGTCGTGCATCGGGGAGCGGGGTTGTCGCCGCTTTGGGCTCTGCTGCCATACTTATCTCCTTGCAAACCCGGGGCTGCGCGCCGCAGGGCCTCCAGCAAACCTGGATATTGAGGGGTTACGACTGCGGTACCGGCCTTTTACGGATAAACCTGCCGTACTCGGCGTCGCAGTTCAGGATATGGTCCAGCAGCCACCTGCGCAAAAACGAGACTATCTCCAGAGTGAGGTTGGCCTTGTCATCCTTGAACTGTTTGTTGAATTCATACAATTTATAGATGAACCTCTTGTGTTCCAGTACGTGGTCCATTTGCTTGGGATAATCAACTTGGCTCATCCAGTTTTCTTCCAACTGGAAGTGATAGTTTGAGTACTCGGTTAATTCCTCCAAAATTCCTTGAAGTTCGGCTTCACTATCCTCTTTGGCAACGAATATATCGTAAGCCTTATTCAAAAGGTCCACGAGATGCTTATGGTGGATGTCAAACTGGTCGACGCCGAGCAGATACCTGGCTTCCCACTCTATAAATGGCACATTTGACTCCTTTCAAGTGAAGGGGCTCGGGGATGCGGTGTTAGAGTTTCCTGGTTCGGCCCCGACAAATGAGCCGGGATGCGTGGCACGGGCCGACGTGATCGGCTTGATCAGTCTAAAGGGTTAAAAGAGAGTGGACGTGAGCGTTTATACCACAATTTTCTCAGGAATTGGATAATTTTGATCGCCCTGTGGCTGGCGGCGCCGTTGTGCATACTTTGCACAGATCAGAGGGACTGAACAGCCGGCGGGGGTCCGGAACCCCGAAAAGCCTACGGATATCAAGGGATGGGGGGCGGCATGGAGCGTGCTACGCAACGAAGCGGGCGTTTGCACCGGCCCAATTTGCGTTTGACTCTCACCGGAGGCCATTCATGAGAACCAAAACCCTCACCCTGATTTCCGTCATCACCCTTTTACTGATGTCGCTTGTGCTGGCGCGGCTCTCCCACGCCGCAGAGATCGATGACATCAAGGCCGCCATCGCCGAAAAGCATGCCAAATGGGCGGCCAAAACGACTCCGCTTCACCAGATGGACCCGAGCCGGCGCAAAATGCGTGCGGCGCTGGTCCTGCCCACCACGGCGCCGGCGGCAAGCTCCGGCTCCCAAACCTACCTGGCCCAACCGCTCACGGCGCCGACTGCCGGGCTGGACTGGAGGAGCTTCGGCGGGACGAATTACGTGACCCCGGTCAAGGACCAGAAAGACTGCGGCAGCTGCTGGGCCTTCTCGACGACGGCCGCGCTGGAGTCGTACACGCTGATCCATGGCGCCTACAAGACGGGGCTCGACCTTTCCGAACAGATCATGATTTCCTGCTCCGGCGCCGGCAGCTGCTCCGGCGGCACGCTGGACCGGGCGGCCAGCTTTATCCAGCAGACCGGCCTCCCCGTGGACAGCATGGATCCCTACGTCGACGCCAACGGGACCTGCACCCAGGCCGCGGCCAACTGGCAGGCGTCCACCGCGAAGATCTCCGCCTGGGAGTGGATCAACAGCTCGACCGTCCCCGACATCACCACCGTCAAGAACGCCCTCTACACCTACGGCCCGCTGGTCGCCTCGATGCGGGTGTACTCGGACTTTTACAGCTACTCCGGAGGGGTCTATACCTACACCACGGGCCCCTTCGAGGGGAACCACGCCATCCTGATCGTCGGCTACGCGGATGACGCCACGGTCCCCGGCGGCGGCTATTTCATCGTGAAAAACAGCTGGGGCCAATCCTGGGGCGAGGGGTTCAGCGACCAGCCGGGTGGCTACTTCAAGATCGCCTACAGCGAGGCAGCCGGCTCGACCAAATTCGCCCAGAACCTCCTGGCCTATGACACCGCGGTGCAGACCTGCAGCTACAGCATCTCGGCGACCGGGGCCAGCTTCGACAGCGCGAGCGCTTCCGGCAGCGTCGGCGTCATAACCGGGAGCGCCTGCACCTGGTCCGCACGCAGCTCCGCTCCCTGGCTCACGGTATCCGGGAGCGCGGCAAAAGGTAACGGCTCCCTACCCTATACGGTGGCGGCCAACACCGGCACGGCCCCCAGGACCGGGACGGTGACGGTCGTCGACGCCTACTCCAACGTGGTCGACAGCTACACGGTCACTCAAAAGGCTCCGGCCAGCACGTTCTCACTGGCAGGGACCGTTAGGGCGAACAGCAGCACGGGCGCCGTCATCCCCGGGGCGGCTGTCACACTGGGAAGCACGACTGTCACGACCGACAGCGCGGGCTCGTTCCTGATCACCGGGGTAGCATCCGGCAAGTATCCCCTCACCGTCTCCAAGGCAGGGTTCACGACCTATACCAACTCGGCGCTCAGCGTGACCGCCAACCAGTCAGTAACCATCCCCCTGTCCCAAGTCTATTCCTTGAGCGGCACGGTCACCTCGGGAAGCGCCAGCGGTCCGCTGCTCTCCGGGGCGGTCGTCTACCTAAACGGAGTCGCCACGGTTACCACCGGGAGCGCCGGCACTTTCACGATCAGCGGAATCCCGGCGGGCAGTTACGCGATCAGCATCGCCAAGGCCGGATTCACCAGCTTTACCAGCACCCTCGCCATCAGCTCCAACCAGGCCATAAAGGCCGCCCTGATTCCGGTCACCTACACGGTCAGCGGCACAATTCGCTCGGGGAGCAGCACCGGCCCCGTCATCTCGGGGGCGAGCGTGACCATCGCCGGCCAGACCGTCACTACCAATGTCGCGGGGGCATTCTCCATCGCCGGAATCGCCGCGGGGACCAGCGCCGTGACCGTTTCCATGAGCGGCTTTGCCCCGTTTGCGGGGACGCTCGGGGTGAGCGCGAACGAGAGCGTGATCGTCGTCCTGGCGCCGCTGTCCTACTCCGTGCGCGGCACGGTGCACTCCGGCAGCACGACCGGCGCGGTCCTAGCCGGAGCGACTGTCTCCATCGGCGCTAAAAGCATCAGCTCCGGCAGCGACGGCAGCTTCTTCATCGACGGCCTGGTCGCCGGCAGCTACACCCTCACGGTCTCCAAGGCGGCCTATACGACGGCAAGCATGACCCTGCCGGTCACGGCAAGCGTTACGGGGCTCAACGTGCCCATCACGCAGATCACCTACCAGGTGAGCGGGGTGGTGACTTCGGGAAGCACCCCGGTGTCCGGCGCGACGGTCAGCATCGGCAGCAAGTCGGCGCTCACCAACGCCGCCGGAAGCTACAGCATCACGGGCCTGGCTCCCGGCAGCTACCAGGTGAGCGTGAGCAAGTCCGGATTCGTGAGCTACAGCAACGCCGCACTCGGCGTCAATGCCAACCTGGTGTTCAACCCGGCCCTGGCGCCGGTCACCTACACCCTGAGCGGCACCGTGCGGGCCGGCAGCAGCACGGGCGCCGTGCTGGCCGGGGTCATCGTCACGGTAGCCGGCAAGACCGCGACCTCCAACAGCGCCGGATTTTATGCGATCAGCGGCATCCCGGCAGGGAGCTACGCGGTCAGCGCCGCCAAGACAGGCTACACGACCTTCAGCAACCCCGCCTACCCGGTGAGCGCGGAGCAGACCCTGAACCTCGCCCTGGTTGCGCTGCCGGTCGCCAAAAAATAGCCCCAAGCAGCTGCGCCGCCTGGCGCACCACATCAAAGGCCCGCTGTCCCGGTTTTATCCGGGGCAGCGGGCCTTTTTGCGTGTTCCGGATCCCGCCCGGCTGTCAGCTAACCACCAATGCCTGTAACTGTCACGGTCCGCTAACTGTCGCTGTCTGCTAAGCGCCGCTGCCTCGTAATCGCTGCTGCCTCGTAATCGCTGCTGCCTGCTAAGCGCTGCTGCCTACTAATTGCCGCTTTCTGCTACTGCCGCTGCGTGCTCGTGCCGTGCCTGCTAAGCGCCGTCTGGCGGCTGGCCGCCCGCCTTCAGCCGGAACTGCCGCTGGGGCCGGCCCACCGTGCCGTAATGCAAAAGTTCCTCGATCTGCCCCTTTTCGAACAGGTAGTCGAGATAGGCGCGCGCCGTCGACCTGCTGACCCCGGCCGCCTGGGCGACCTGCTCCGCGGTGCGGAAGGCGCCGTCCTGCCCCAGGGAGTGCCTGACCAGCTCCAGCGTGCGGGCGTCGATCCCCTTCTGGGTCTGCCCCACGATGGCCGGCTGGGCGGCCCGGAACTGCTTGAGACCTTCCACGAACTTCTGGTCCGGCTGCACCGCCTGCCGCAGGTGGCTCTTGAACAGGCGGTACTTCACCAGGGCATCCTTCAGCAAATCGAGGTCGAAGGGCTTGATCAGGTAATCGAAGATCCCGAGCCGAAAGGCGTCCTCGATGATCTCGATCTCCCGGGCCGCCGTGATCAGGATGACGTCGCAGGGGATCTGCTCACCCCTGAGAGCCCTGAGCGCCTCTATGCCCGAGCGGTCCGGCAGGTAGACGTCGAGCAGGACCAGGTCCGGCTGGAGTTCCCGGGCCAGGGAGAGCGCCTCTTCGCAGTTGTTGGCGATACCGGCCGCCAGGTATCCCTCCTGCTGCTCGATGAACTTCCCGTGCATCCGGGCGATCATGAAGTCGTCGTCGACGACCAGCACCTTCAGTTTTTTCACACTTCCCTCCCTGCGCCGGGCAGGGTGACGCTGACCAGCGTCCCCTCCCCGGAGCTGTCGCAGCTGAGCGAGCCGCCGCAGTTGGCGACCAGCCGGTGCACCAGCGCGAGCCCCAGCCCGTGCCCTTCCCCCTTGGTGGTGACGCCATCCTCGAAGAGGTGCTCCCTGATCGCGGGGTCGATGCCGGGTCCGTTGTCCCGGACCTGGATCAGCAGCCCGCCGGCGTCCTCCTGCAAAAGGACGCTGACGCGGGGCGGCTCCACCCGGGCGGGGGCGCCCTGCAGCGCCTCGAAGGCGTTCTCGATGGTGTTGCCGAGGATCGCCACCACGGCCTCGCGGTGCGGGCAGCGCTCGGGGATCAGGGAGTGCGCCGCGATGGAGAGCTCTATGCCGAGCTCCCCGGCCCGGTGCGTCTTGCCGACCAGTATCCCCACGATCGCGGTGTCGCGGATGCGCGCCAGGTAAAATTCCAGCGCGCCCTGATACTCCTCGTTCACCTGGTCGATCACCGACTTGGCACTGTCGTAGTCCGACATCTGGATCAGCCCGGAGATCAGGTGCAGCTTGTTCATGAATTCATGGCGCTGGCTCCTGAGCGTGTCGACGTAGCGGCCGATGTCGGCCAGCCGGCGATCGACCTGGTCCAGCGCCATCTTGTCCCGGAAGGTGCCGACCGCGCCGATCACCTCGCCGGCCAGCACGACCGGCACCCGGCTGGCGATATAGAGCGAGTCGCCGATCAGGGTCGGCTGGTCGTACTGCGGCACGCCGTCCTTGAGCACCTCGGTAAGCCGGGTGGCGGGGAGCACCTCCGTCATCGCCTTGCCGATCGGGTCGGCGTCCTCCACGCCGAGCATCTTCTTGGCTTCCCGGTTGCAGCTCACGATCTCCCCCTCGCGGTTTATGGCGATGATCCCCTCGCGGATCGCCTCCAGGACGGCGGACTGCTCCCGGACCCGGAAAGCTATTTCGTGGGGCTCCAGGTCGAAGATCTGCCTCTTGACGTGCACGGAGAGCAGGTACGAGCCGGCCAGGCCGACCAGCAGCGCGATCAGGGCCAGGGCGCTCAGCTTGAGCAGGATGGTGCGCACGGTCCCCCAGACGTTCTGGACCAGGAAGCCGGTGGATACCACGCCGATCTGCCGGTGAGCGGCATCGAAGACGGGCGCCTTGCCCCGGACCGAATAGCCCAGGGTGCCGGTGGAGCGCGTGATGCTCTCCCTGCCCCGCAGCACCTCGGCGTTGTCCTCCCCCACCATGTGCTTGCCGATTTCGCCGGGATTGGGGTGACTGTAGCGGATCAGGTCCAGGTTGCTGACGACGATGAACTCCGCCCCGGTGCTGCGGCGGATGTTCTCCGCCAGCGGCTGGATGGTCAGCGCCGGCTCGCGCTCGCGGAACCCCTGCACGACCTGCGGCAGCGCCGCGACGCTCCGGGCCACCACCAGCGCGCGCTCCCCCGCCTCCCTGAAGGTGCTGTCGACGGCCAGGTAGGAGGCCGTGGAAACCACCAGGACCAGCACGAAGCAGAGGTTCAGCGACACCAGCAGGTTGATTTTGTTCTTTAACGACATCCTGTGCTGTCTGAGCGCCACGTTCGCTTCTCCGGAATAACAGGTTTTTAGAGGTTGCCTCTCGACCCGATCTCAACCTGCGTACTGACTGTCAACCTGCACCCCGACCGCAACCGGCCAGAACGCACCCAAGTGTAATGATTACCCGGTCTAAAATCAAAATAAATCGCGCGCCCACCCTCCTGCCAATATCGCCAAAACCGCTAATATCAATAATATTATTTCATTCGCAGTAATGTTTACATGAAGGGCAAATATTTTTAAAATATTGTTATAGAAGGCTACCATTATTTCAGTCCGAGGAGCACCTATGTCAGACGCAGCGGCACGGCATTCCAAACTTGGGGCGGTTTTACGTGTCACCAGTGGCAACTTCCTGGAAATGTTCGACTTCTTCCTCTTCGGCTTCTACGCCACCTACATCTCCAAGACCTTCTTCCCCGCCAGCAGCGAGTTCGCCTCGCTCATGCTGACCTTCGGGACCTTCGGAGCGGGCTTCCTGATGCGCCCCCTGGGAGCCATCGTCCTGGGCGCCTACATCGACCGGGTGGGCCGGCGCAAGGGTCTCATCGTGACGCTCGGTTTCATGGCGCTCGGCACGGTGCTGATCGCCTTCGTGCCGGGTTACGCCAGCATCGGGCTGCTGGCGCCCTTCATCGTGCTGATCGGCCGCCTGTTCCAGGGGTTCTCCGCCGGGGTCGAACTGGGCGGCGTGTCGGTCTACCTTTCCGAGATGGCGACCAAAGGGAACAAGGGGTTCTACGTGGCCTGGCAGTCAGCCAGCCAGCAGGTGGCGATCATGGTGGCGGCCGGGCTCGGCTACGCGCTCAACGTCCTGATGGCGCCGGCCGACGTCGCCAACTTTGGCTGGCGCATCCCGTTTTTCATCGGCTGCATGATCGTGCCGCTCATCTTCTTCTTCCGCCGCTCGCTGCAGGAAACCGACGAGTTCCTGGCGCGCACGCACCGCCCGAACGCGGGCGAGATCTACCGCTCCATGGTGGAGAACAAGGGGATCGTCATCGCCGGGATGATGCTGGTCGTCATGACGACCGTCTCCTTCTATCTCATCACCGTGTACACCCCGACCTTCGGCAAAAGCGTGCTGAAGCTGACCAGCGCCGACAGCCTGATCGTCACCTTCTGCGTCGGGATGTCCAACTTCATCTGGCTGCCGGTCATGGGAGCCCTGTCCGACCGGGTGGGGCGCCGGCCGCTGCTGCTGTTCTTCACCCTCCTGACCCTGCTCACCGCCTACCCCGCGCTCTCCTGGCTGGTCGCCGCGCCGAGCTTCCAGAAGATGCTGCTGGTGGAACTCTGGCTGTCGTTTCTCTATGGCAGCTACAACGGCGCCATGGTCGTGGCGCTCACCGAGGTCATGCCGGTTGCGGTGCGGACCGCCGGTTTCTCGCTGGCCTACAGCCTGGCGACCGCGCTGTTCGGGGGCTTCACCCCGGCGGTTTGTACCTGGCTCATCAAGGCAACCGGCGACAAGGGAGCCCCGGGGCTCTGGATGATGTTCGCCGCCGCCTGCGGCCTGGCGGGAACCCTGATCCTGTACCGGCGCAGCGCCGCGCAGGGGTCGGCAACCCTGGAGCCGTGCAGCGACGGCGCATCCGGCAAATAGCCGCCCGGCCCATTTAAGTCGGGTCTGCTGTATCCCCCCTGCGCAGTAGGGGGGAAGGCTCGCGCAGCGAGACAGGGGGGTCCTGCGGCAGGGCCAAAAGCACCCCCCTGCTTCACTGCGTTCAGCTTCCCCCCTGTTCCACAGGGGGGATAGCACCAAAACCAAGGAGTGGCAGTGCACGAGCGGCAGCAAGTCAGCCATGGCGAACTTTTCCGGGGATTCAACAAGATCGCCCTGTCCGGATTCGGCGGAGTCATGTCCTGGGCCCGGCAGACGGTGGTGGTGGAAAGAGGCTGGCTCTCCTCGGAGGAATTCACCTCCTTGTTCGGCCTGTGCCAGTTCATGCCCGGGCCCAACACGCTCAACCTCGCGGTCTGCGTCGGCGCCCGCTTCCAGGGTGCGACCGGCGCCCTGGTCTCGCTGTTCGGCCTGCTCTTCGTGCCGTTTCTCATCATCATCTCGTTTGGCGCCCTGTACGGTGAGTTCGGGGAAATCCCCGCGGTCCAGGCCATGCTGCGCGGCATCGCGGCAGTCGCAGCCGGCCTGATGCTCGCCATGGGGCTGCGCATGGCCGCCGACCTGGTCAGGCGGCCGCTGCTGCTCGTTTTCAGCGCATTGATCCTCGTGGGGGTCGTCTTCCTGAGCTGGCCGCTGCTGGCGCTGATGGCCGGGCTGGCGCCACTCAGCATGTGGCTGTCGGCACGCCGCTACTGCAGGGTGACATGAGCGTCATCACCGAGATCACTATCCGGTTCGCCACCTTGTCGCTGCTTGCTTTCGGCGGGGCCAGCACCGTGCTCCCCGAGTTGCACCGCCTGGCGGTCGAGACTCATCACTGGATGAGCGACGCCACCTTCGCCCATCTGGTGGCCATCTCCCAGGCCACGCCGGGGCCCAACTCCATCATCTTCACCCTGGTCGGCTGGCAGGTGGCGGGACTGGCCGGCGCCCTGGCTGCGACCCTGGCCATGTGCGCCCCTTCGAGCCTGCTCATCTTCATTTTCATGCGGTTCTGGGACAGGATCCAGGGCACGCGCTGGCGCAGCATCATACAGACCGGCATCTCCCCGCTGGCCATCGGCCTGGTGCTGGCGAGCGGCTGCATCATCACGCGCGGCGCCGACAAAAGCTGGGGAGCCGGCGCCCTCACCGCGGCGACCGTGCTGACGGTCCTCAATTGCAGGCTGAATCCGCTCTGGCTGATCGGGATCGGCGCCCTGCTGGGGCTGGCCGGCCTGATCTGACAGCTCGGGCGGCCCTGATGGCGCGGCGGCGCTTACGCCCGCTGCCGACCTGTGGTATGCTGGATCACGAAAAGCATGACCATGGAGGCGAGGAGGGATCCGACCATGACACGCGTCCCGCATGACGTCATCGTCGCCTGCCTGGTGCGCAACGCAGCCGGCGAGCTGCTGCTGATCCGGCACCACAGGCGGGGTTGGGAGATGCCCCAGGGGCATATCGAGGAGGGGGAAAACCTCATTGCCGCCCTGCACCGGGAGGTCCTGGAAGAGTCCGGCGTGACCATAGAGCTCGGCCCGCTGGCAGCCGTCTGGTCCAAGCTTACGGCTCCGCCTGCCCTCGTTTTCAGTTTCCTGGGGCGTTATCAGGGCGGCGACCTCGCGGCCGGTTCCGACAGCCTGGAGGCCGGCTGGTTTGCGGTCGATCAGGCGATCGGCATGGTTAGTAACCCGGTCATGCGCGAGCGCCTGTCTGTGCTGCTTGGCTACAGCGGGTCGGTCCGCTACCTGTCCTACAGCACCGGGCCGTTCCAATTCCGGCTGGAAAAGGACCTGGGGAGCTGGTCCTAGTGCCGGGCAACCGGGTCCGGCCTCAGCCGACACTAGCCGATTGCCGAAATTCCTCATGTTTCCGCTTGCTTTCCCCGCCAAAAGCCTTACAGTTTTCCGATGAAATCTTATCTAACAGGAGGAAGGCATGCACAAGATCACATTCAAAGGCAATCCAATGACTCTCGTCGGACCGGAACTGAAGGTGGGGGACGCCGCACCTGACTTCAACGTGGTGGACAACTCTCTCGCGCCGGTGAACCTGGCAACCTATGCCGGGAAACTCAAGGTCATCAGCGCAGTCCCCTCGCTGGATACGCCGGTGTGCGATACCGAGACGCGGCGCTTCAACCAGGAAGCCGCAGGGCTACCGGCAGAGGTCGCGGTGCTCACCATCAGCGTCGACCTCCCGTTCGCACAGAAAAGGTGGTGCGGCGCCGCGGGGATCGACCGGGTGGTCACCCTTTCGGACTACCGCGACCGCTCCTTCGGGCTTGCCTACGGCGTCTTCATAGACGAGCTCAAGCTCTTGGCCCGCTCCATCTTCGTCGTGGACGGCAATAACGTCATCCGCTACATCCAGCACGTCCCCGAGGTAACCCAGGAACCGGACTACGCCGCGGTGCTGGCGGCAGTGCGGCAGCTGCTCTAGGGCTGTCTGACGGGGAGGTCGGTTGTATCCCCCCTGCACAGCAGGGGGGAAGGCTCGCGCAGCGAGACAGGAGGGTCTTCCCCCTGGCCCAACACCCCCCTGCTGCACTACGTTCAGCTTCCCCCCTTTTGTCATAGGGGGGACAATCAATATCGTTCCCACGCTGCCGCGTGGGAATGCATCCAGGGACGCTCCCGCGTCCCGTTCAGCTTCGCGGGACAGGATTCAGTAACGCTTCAGCGTCACCTCCGGTGCTGGACGCTGGAGCGTCCTGGGAGCCCGTTCCACGCGGGAGCGTGGGAACGATGCTTACATCTGTTGGGTGGTGAGAGATTTGCTTTGCCGGGGTGCGGGGTATGAATCACCTGAACGATAGGCCACAACTCTACGAGCAGAAGAAAGCGCGACTGGTTGCCGAGTTCCAGGAAGCGCTGGCCCGCGGCGCCACGGTCGGCCTGGGCAAGAAAACCTCCAACCTTTTTCGCAGCCGCGCTCCAGCCAAGCACCTGCTCGACGTCACCGGGTTCAACAAGGTCATCAGCGTTGACGAAAAGAACCTGCTTGCCGAAGTCGAGGGGATGACCAGCTTCGACGATTTCACCAAGGAGACGCTCAAGTACGGCCTGCTGCCGGCGGTGGTCCCCGAGCTTAAATCCATTACCGTGGGCGGCGCAATGGCCGGCATCGCGATCGAGTCTTCATCGTTTAAATACGGCCTGGTCCATGAAACCGTACTGTCAATGGAAGTGCTCACTGGCAGCGGCGCCGTTCTTTCCTGCTCGAAAACCAACCAGCACCAGGATCTGTTCTTCGGTTTTCCCAACACCTACGGAACGCTTGGCTATGCATTGAAGTTAACGGTGCGGCTGGTGCCTGCCAAAAAGTACGTCGAACTGAAGCATGAGAAGTTCAGCGACGCCTGGCTCTACTTCGAGGCGGTAAGGGCTGCGTGCCAGAGAACGGACCTCGATTTCGTCGATGGCACGGTGTTCGATGAGCGTACGCTTTGCCTGACGACGGCCCGCTTTGTCGACAGCGCTCCCTTTGTTTCCCACTACACCTACCTGCAGATCTACTACAAATCCATTGCAAAAAAGCAGCTCGATTACCTGACCGCCTACGATTACATCTGGCGCTGGGATACCGACTGGTTTTGGTGCAGCAAGAACTTCGGGCTGCAGAACCGATGGCTGCGTGCCATTGCCGGCCCCTGGCTGCACTCGACTACCTACTGGAAGATCATGGGCTGGAACCGCAGGCACGGGTTCAGCGATAAGCTGCTTAAATGGAAAGGGGACGGGCGCCAGGAGGAGTCCGTCATTCAGGACGTGCAGATCCCGGTGCAGCGCGCGCCTGAGTTTCTTGCCCTTTTCCAGCAGCAGATCGGGATCAAGCCGGTATGGATCTGCCCGACCAAACCCGCGGCGCCTGACCGCTATCCAGCCTATGGCCTGGATTTCGGCCAGCTCTACGTCAACTTCGGTTTCTGGGATGTACTGAAGCTCCCCGCCGGCGCCCAAGAAGGCTACTTCAACCGCCAGGTGGAGCAGTGGGTCGACCAACTGGATGGCGCCAAAAGCCTGTACTCCACGGTGTTCTACGACGAGGCGGCCTTCTGGCAGCGCTACGATGGCGCAACCTACCAGGCCCTGAAGCGGAAGTATGACCCGCAGGGAAAACTGAAGGACCTCTACGACAAAGCGGTGCGGCGCCAGTGATGCTGCAGCATCCCTGCAGTATCCCCCCTGCGCAGTAGGGGGGAAGGCTCGCGCAGCGAGACAGGGGGGTCCTCCTCCTGGCCAAAGCACCCCCCTGCTTCACTAGGTTCAGCTTCCCCCCCATTTCATAGGGGGGACTTGACACACCGACCGCTTAGTAAAGAGCTGCCTCTAATGGTACGACCTATTGATATTATCTATTGAGACTTCCCTTCGCATCGGATTAACCAATTTGACTTTGTGGATTAACTAGCTATAGTAACTCAACTTATTGATTCTGGAGTTACTGTGAAAAAAGTTTTACTGCTGTTACTTGCCTTGATCCCCTCACTCGCGCTTGCCACCCCGATGCACAGTATCTGTCATAACGAACTGTCCAGCTGGATCAAAGCCAACAAAACAATTTCCATTGTGGATATCCAGGACGCCGGAGAGTTCCGCGAACACAATTACGAGGGTTCCCTTGCCACCGGCAACGATCCGGCACGCCTGAAGAAGCTGGCACGCCGCTTGGCGAGTTCTAAAGGGAAGGTGGTCGTGGTGAGCACGAACGGCGGCGCCGATGCGGAAAAGGCCTCGGAACTGCTCGTGCTGGGGGGCGTGTCCCGCTCGCGCATCCTGGTTCTGGAAGGCGGCATGGAGGCGGCCGCCAAAAACGCCGCCTGCGACTGCTGCAAACCCGCGGCGCTGCAGGATGCAGCCAAGTGAGTTCCCCCCCAAGCGAAGCACTGTCATTGCGTGAGCCCCTGGCGGCGCTGCTCGCCGAAGAGGCCGGCGGCTGCACGGGGTGCGGCGTCTGCGTCGCCGAGTGCGGTTTCCTGAAAACTTACGGTACTCCCGGCGCCATCGCCCTCTCCTATGCCCCTGAGGATCCCCGAAAGAACGTGGTCTGCTTCGAGTGCAGCCTCTGCGGGCTCTGCTCCGCGGTCTGCCCCGAGGGGCTCGACCCGAAGGCCCTCTTCCTGGAGATGCGCCGCCAGGCGGTCGAAGGGGGGCACGGCAACTTTGCCGAGCATAAGGGCCTGCTCGGCTATGAGCGCACGGGCGTTTCAAGGCGCTTTAGCTGGTACGGCCTGCCGCAGGGGTGCGACACGATTTTTTTCCCGGGGTGCGCCCTGCCGGGTACGCGCCCGGCCGCAACCTTCCAGGTCTACCAAAAGCTGCGCCAGGGCATTTCCGATTTGGGGCTGGTGCTGGATTGCTGTACCAAGCCTTCCCACGACCTGGGGAGGCAGCAGTTTTTCCTGGAGACTTTCGGAGAGATGGTGGCCTGGCTGGAGGAGGCCGGGATCAAACGGGTCCTGGTGGCCTGCCCCAACTGCTACAAGGTGTTTTCCGAATACGCCCCGCAGTTCCGGACCGAGACGGTCTATCAAAGCCTTGCGGAGCTGCCCGAAGACGCCGCCGCTCAGCTAGCTGCCGCGCCGCTTGCCGGAGCACCGGTGACGGTCCACGACCCCTGCGTGATTCGAAACGCCCCCGGCCCCCAGGACGCGGTCCGCAAACTGCTGCGCGCGGCCGGCAGCTCCGTGGAAGAGATGCCGCACACGCGAGCCACGGCGCTTTGCTGCGGGGAAGGCGGCAGCGCAGGTGCCCTGGCGCCCGATCTGGCCGACGGCTGGGGGGAGCGTCGGAGCGCTGAAGCCGCCGGACGCCGGGTGGTCACCTACTGCGCGGGGTGCGCCAATCATCTCGGCAAGAAGGGGGTGCAGGTAAGCCACCTGCTCGACCTGGTCTGCGGCACGCCCAAACCGGCATCGGGCCCGATAACCTATCTCAACCGGCTGCGGCTCAAGTCCCGCTTCAAGAAGGCCGTGCCTGCCGCGCTGACCCGTGAGAGGAATCTTCCGGGAAACGCCGGGGTGCTGCGCCCCCTTTGCTTCCTGGCCGCCCTGGTCGCCCTCATCGTCGTGGTGCGTGCCAGCGGAGCCGGACAGTACTTCGAGCCCGAAAAGCTGCGCGCGCTCTTCGCTGGTTTCGGCTTGGTGGCGCCCCTGGTGTATATCGCCTTTTACACGGTTGCGCCGGCGCTCATGCTGCCGGGGCTGCCGATCAGCATGGCCGGTGCAACCGTGTTCGGGCCGGTCTGGGGTGTCGTCTACACCATCATCGGTGCTACCCTGGGCGCCTGCCTGGCCTTCCTGATCGCCCGCTACGGCGCGCGGGGCTGGGTAGAGCGGCAACTGGTGGGCCAGAGGTGGAGCAAGCTTGACCGCGAGACCGAGCAAAACGGCTGGAAGGCCGTCGCCTTCACCCGCCTGATCCCCCTCTTCCCGTTCAACCTGCTCAATTTCGCCTTCGGCCTCACCAGAATATCGTTTCTGCAGTATGCCGTGGCGACCTTCATCTTCATGCTCCCCGGCACGATCGCCTTCGTCACCTTCTCGAGTTCCCTGCTGGGGTTACTGAAAGGGAAGCTATCCCGCGAGTTTTTCCTCGGTATCTTGCTGATAGCCGCGGTCTCGGCGCTCCCGAAACTGGCGCGCTGGTACCAGGGCCGCGCAGTTCGGGAACCCCGGCCGGCGCTCCCCTGGAGCCTACGTAGCAGCCTGCGGCGCAAGGCCGCCCTGGTCGCGGCCCTCAGCCTGGCTGCCGCGGGGGTCTACGCCCTGATCATGCACTATTTCTGGGCGCTCGACGCCTACCTGTACACGATCGAGTTCAACCTGCTCTTCGTCGCCCACCGCCTTAAGGATGCCGACCTGGCAGGGTTCATCGAATACCTGCGGCCGATGTCGGGGGCGCGCGGCGCCGCGATCGCCCTGGTCTGGCAGTCGATGCAGACCTTCGCCTTCCCCTTCAGCTCCCTGCCCGGCGTGGCCGCCTTCGCCTCGGCTTTCGGTACCCTTACCGGGGCCTGTCTGGCGGGCTTTGCCGCCGTAACGGTGACAGGGTGCGCCGCAGTGCTGGGCCGCTTGCTGCTGGGCGACCTGCTGCCCTTTTATAACCGCAGCAAGGGACTGGAGCCGCTGCGGCAGCCTGGGGCCTGGACCGGGTGGTGCACGGCCGCCATGGCCGCGATTCCGGGCTTTCCGCTACTGTTGTGCGGGCTTTGGGGTGGGGCCAGCCGTACTCCGTTCAGCCGTTTTGTCATCGTCAGCGCGGCGGGGCTCGCCGTGCGCATACTTGTTTCACTTGGGACAAGATAACAAGGAGGATTTTCATGACCAAACTGGTACTTCGCACGTCGCTTTTTGCCTTACTCTGCCTGGCACTGTCATTTCCCGCCGGCGCTGCCAAGTTAAAGCCCGCCAAGGTGACGACCGCCAAGTTCGGGACCGACACCCTGACAGTCGATCCGCAGGCCCGGGAAGTCCGGGTCAGCACGACCGTGCTGAAAGACTGCTCCCAGCCTTCCGTGTGCGACTGGGGCCGGCGCTTCCAGGCCTTCTTCGGCAGCAAGGACGGCAAGATGGCGGCGTTCTTCATCTTTTCCACCGAGGTGAACCGGACCGCCATCGACAAGGGGATCAAGTCGATCGGCATCAAGTCGCAGCGCCAGATCCCGATGACGGAGGTTAAGCAGCGCTCCGGTCTGAAAGCGACCACGCAGAAGGACGACTACCTTGACGGGGATCCGATACTCGTGTCGGTGCGCTGGAAGAAAGACGGGAAGATCGTGCAAGTGCCGCTGGAGAGCCTGATCGAGGAGAAGATTACCGTGGATGGCGCCGAGGTGATCAAGCCTTACACGCCCCATTTCGTGTATCACGGTACGGCAGAGGCGATCAACTTCGGCTCGGGCTGCATAGTCTGCCCGTCGGGCTGCAATGGCGGTATCATCGCAGACAACTCGCTGCCGCTCAAGGAGACCAAGAATTACTATCGCTTCAATTGGAGCAAGATGCCTGCACCGGGCACCAAGGTCGAACTGGTGCTCAGGTCGTATTAGTCGCATTCACCCCGCGTGGGCACGGGAGGAATGCGGACGCAGTTCACGGGCGAACACGAGGTTCGCCCCTACCAGCTCATCGCGCCGGTAGGGGCGAATCTTGTATTCGCCCGTCTTTCGTGCCCCGAGGGAAAACAACCTCAGCTCATAACAGAGCCGTGATAAATAGGGGGAAGCTGTCGACTCCGCCCAAGGACCACCCGGGAAGTTTTCGGAGCCGAGGTCTGGTCTCTTATTTCGGTGCTCCGTGGTGCTGGTGATCCTCCGCGCCGCCGCTCTGGGGAGCCGGGGTAATGGGGAAGTGTCGTGCCGGCATCTGGTGCCGGAGCGCGACGGCGCACAGCAACACTCCGGCCACGAGAATCGCCTCAAGCCTCACGTTGCGCCGGAAGCGCAGGACGACCTGGCGGACGTCCATTCCATACAAAATCGGCGCGAAGCAGATCGCCATGAATTTGCCAAAGTTCCCCGACGCGCCCGTTAAAGCCCCCTCCCCTTTGCCTAAGAGTGGCAGTATGCCGTACCGGTTGAAGGCGCCCAGCATGAGCAGGAGGAAAAAGAGGTAGGACTTCACCAGAATGATTCTGCCGTAGGGAGCCTGCAGCAAGGCGTCGAAACTGCCGACCTGGGCCGTCGCGTTATACCCCGCACTCAGAGCGATCACGAGCACGGCAAAGCCGGCGATCCGGGAGAACCTGCCGGCGACCCGGGAAAGCTGCGGCAGCATCTCGTCGCCCTGCCTTGCCAGGTCCGGCAAAATCACCAGCCAAAGCACGGAGAGGCCGCCTCCCCAGACCAGGGCGGCAAGCAGGTGGGAACCGTCTATCAGCTCGGGAATGCTGAAGTCTCCCGCGTCTGCGGCATGGCCGGTCGCGCTCGAGGTCACGGCGATAGAAAGCAGGATTCCGAGCAGAATATACTGGAAATTGCGGGAGTCGCGGCGCCTGCCGCCCGCCCCTACCAGGGCCAGCAACAGCAGTGAGACGACGAAGCGGATCAGCCAGACGTGACCCAGATGGGTGTGAAAAACGACCGTCGGGAGCAGCGGAAAGACTGCCGGGAGCGGTTCACCACTCATATCGACGGCCCGCACCAGCAGGTCGCCGAAGCTGCTTGCGGTCATCAAGACGGCACAGCTGCCGAGTCCCCTCCACAAGCGACTGGAGAGGTCGCCCCAGGCGGGGCATCCGCCATCTGCCGGATCGTCGAGGACCCAGAGACGGCCGACGAGGGTCCCGATGCAGAAGGTCAGAAAGAGCAGTTCCAGCCATTCAGGGATAATTTGGAGGCATGCCGTTAACGTGTCAAATCTCCCCGCCGCGGGTCTTACTTGATGACGAAGTTGTAGCTCCCGGTGGCCCGGTGCCCGTCCCTCGCGGCGATCTTCCAGATGACGCGGTAGCTGCCCGGAGCCAGCCGGGGCAGGCTTACCTCAAGCAGCTTCGCGTCGGCAGGATTCACCCGCCCGTCCTTCTTATCCACCGTCTTACCTGCCGCATCGCGCACCGTGATGCTGGAAAAAGCCGGTTCCAGGACGCTGTTGAACCAGACACGCACGCGGTCGACGGCGGCGCCGAGCGTCGCTCCCGCCTTGGGGTCGGTGCGCTCCAGGAAGGCGTGCGCCCGGGCCTGCCCCGCAGAGAGGAGGCTTAAGGCCAGGAGCAGGACGGCCGCTGCGGTTTTGCAGTTGGTCGGCTTCATGGGGAAAGGGGTTTGCCAAGGTTTTCGGGTGCCTGCGCCGGATATTTCACTTCATCTCCTTGTTGTGCGTGGAGTAAAAAAATGGGCCCGTTCCTGTTTCTGTTGTCGCTTCGCGGCATGATGCCCTTGCATTGCAAGCAGTCTAACTTATGTTGAACGGTTCTGTCAGCTTTTATCATAAAAGAGGTTTTCGATGAAAGCCCAACCAATACGTGCAATCATATAATCTGAAACGCTGAACGAAAAAAGGCCACCCATCAACCAGTAGTGATGGGCGGCCTTTCTGATCATGTAACCTGTTTCTTCGGAAGCTCGGCTACCTGGTATTTTTTGGATAACGGGTCCGTCAGCTTTGTGCCCTTGGAATTTCTTCCAAGTTGACCGTTTCGGAAACAGGCTGATTAAACTATAGCGCAACGGCCAAAGCTGTCAAGCGAGCTTTTTTGTCCCCTCGCCACCTTGCCGGCAAAGCGCCGTTACTGGCAATCCTCACGGGCCAACTGACACCCAAAACCGCGTCCGGCCGCCGCGTTTGAGGCTTGCGCCGTCACTGGCGCAGCAGGCCGCGAGCTCTGCCACCACCTAGCTGGGCATCGACGCTCCAGATACCGGCTCCATGAGTTGCGATGTACAGGAACACGAAGCAGTACAGCACCGCGAGCTCTCCGTTGTTCTGCAGCGGGAGCAGCGCCTTCGTGCCGTGTACCATCCAGTAAGCGAATGCCATTTCACCGCTGGCCAGGAAGGCCGCCCAGTGCGTGAATAACCCGATCATGACCAGTATGCCGGCAATCAACTCGATGGGGCCGGCGCCGTAGATGATGAACGCGGGAACCCCGGGGGGCATTCCTGGCGGGAAACCGAACAACTTTTGGACGCCGTGCCACAGAAAGAGAAACCCGACGACTATTCGCATCAGCGCGTAGGCTTGGGAACTGTAGTTCGCAATTAATGGTTTCATGGTTACCCTCCGCGGGGGACAGGCTCCCCGCTAATCCGTGGTCCGAATCCCCGCATTGATCCGACACTATAAGGATATCCTGAAATCTTCTAATGGACAAGGCGGGTGCCCCGGAAAATAAGGAGCGCAACCGGCGGTCCGTGCAGTTAAAGTCGCCATTTCCGCCAGCAGCGTTGTACCGGTAGGTATTTGCACGAGTCTTTTGCCATAGAGTTTCCGCCCCCTTGCGAAGTGGGGACAGGGGGGATTTGCTCTTGCCTTCGACTGACGCAGGCACTCCGTGGCGGCTTCCCCCCCACCCCGACTCTCCCCCGCCAGGGGGGAGGGAGGGTTTTGGGACGTGCGTCGCTCGGCCCCAAAAGAAAGAGGACGCCCGGCAACCGGGCATCCTCCCTTTCTTCGCACGCCAACGCAACTGGCATATGGGCGCTGCTGGCAGGTTTTAATCTGCTAGTTGGTACCGTTGGACGTCTCTTTGGCTTGCGCAGATGCGCCTTCCGTAGCTTCAACCGCGGGACTATCTCCGTCACTGGCCAACTTTGTTGCTTCTTTGGAGATGGTCACCGTGTCCTTTTTTACCGCCTGTGGCTGGACCGGTGCTTGGGCGGATGCCTTTGCTTGATCTTGAGACTGAACGGGAGGAGGTGCTGACACTGTTCCTGCTGCGATTGACGATACTGACATGATAGATACCTCCTGTGTGATTTGTTGCATGCCATACCTCATCGGAACAGGTGACCTGAACTGAATGACTAATTTATTATATCAATGCAATTAGAATCATGACACACTCCATGACAGACCAACCATCTGCCATGAGCTTTTAAACCTTTTCGTAATCGTGTTTGACGTCCATTTGTGCCCAGGCAGCCTCAAAACCGCTTCAGATAAATATTCTTTTTAGGAAGCAGGGTTTTATGATATACGGAGAGTTGTAAGATTGCCAATATCGGCTATAAAAGTATTGATATTTTCGGCTGGGTGACCATTGACAATTTAGGAGGGCTCAAAATGAAAAAGCGTGCTGTTTGTCTTCTGGTCCTGGTCGGCATGGCCTGCAGTTCCGTTTCCTTCGCCGCGGATGTTGTCCGGGTGGGCAACCTGAAGTTCGCGCACTACGGGGCCGTTTCCTACATGAAGGAGATCGGCTCCAAGTACAACCTGAAGATCGAAGAACGCATGTTCCCCAAGGGGATCGACATCGTGCCGGCCATCATCGCCGGTGAAATAGATGTGGCTGCCAGCGCCGCCGACGGCGCCGTGGCGGCCCGGTCGGCGGGAGTCCCGGTGCTCGTCCTGGCCGGTTTCGCCAAGGGGGGCGCACGCATCGTGGGGCGGCCCGACCTGAAATGGCACTCGGTTGCCGACCTGAAGGGGAAGAAGGTCGGCGTGGCCCGCGGCGGCGCCCAGGAACTCGTGCTGCTCGCCGAGCTGGGCAAATACAAGCTTTCCTTCTCGGACAAGCCAGGCAAGGACGTGCAGCTCGTCTACATGGCCTACGCGGACCTGAACCAGGCCCTCATGGCGAAAAACATCGACGCCATCTGCCAGTCCGAGCCGCAATCGTCCCAGGCAATCAGCAAGGGCTTCGGGGTGGAAATCGTCAAGCCTTACGACACTCCCCTGGGCGAGCCGGTGCGGACCCTCATCATGACGGAGGCCCTCTACGCCAAGAGGGATGTCGCGGAGCGTTTCATGAAATGCTTCGTCGAGGCGACCAAATACTTCATCGAAAATCCCGGCGCCGCGGAGAAGTACGTGCGGGAAAAGCTCTTCAAGGGACAGCTGAGCAGCCAGGACTACAAGGACGCCATCGAGAACTCCCCCTTCACCTACGACATAACGGTGCAGCACATCCAGGCGACGACCGACCTGATGGTGAAATACGGCATCGGCAGGCTGGCCAAGCCGCCGGTCGCCAGCAGCTATGTCAGACTCGATCTGCTGGAGAAGGCGAAGAAGGCGTTGCACGCGAAGTAGCCCCTTTGGCTGCGGGGAGGCACCAGTGAGCGGTACATCCAAAATGGCCAAACAGCTGCTCCATGCGACGGTTCTGCCGGTCTGCCTGCTGCTGCTCTGGGAGCTACTGACCCAAAGCCGCGTCATCAACCCGCAGATATTGCCGGCGCCCTCCCAGGTCTTGCTGCGCTGGATCGCCTACGCCAAGCCGCAGGTCCCCTACCAGGAAGCGCACCTGGGGCTCCTTGCCTGGTTATTCTCCGGGGAGCTCCCCCTGGACCTGTTCGCCACCAGCTACCGGGTCGTGGTCGGCTTCGCCATCGGCGCCGGACTGGCCCTCCCGCTGGGCCTCTTCATGGGGACCAGCGCAACGGTCTACAAACTGTGCAACCCCCTGATCCAGATCTTAAGGCCCATTCCCCCCATAGCCTATATCCCGCTGGCGATCCTCTGGTTCGGGCTCGGGAACCCGCCCGCCTTCTTCCTGATCAGCCTGGGGGTCTTTTTCCCCGTGCTGATGAACACCATCTCCGGGGTCCGGCATGTCGACTCCATCTACCTGCGTGCCGCGCAAAACCTCGGGGCGGGCGGCATGACCATGTTCCTGCGCGTGATCTTGCCGGCGGCGACCCCGCAGATTCTGACGGGGCTCAGGGTGGGGATCGGGGTGGGTTTCATCTGCGTCATCGTGGCGGAAATGATCGCGGTCAATAACGGTTTGGGGTTCAGGATCCTGGAGGCCAGGGAGTTTTTCTGGTCCGACAAGATCATTGCCGGCATGCTGACCATCGGCCTGCTCGGGCTGGGGATCGACACGGCGATGAACCGGCTCAACAACTACCTGCTGCGCTGGCACCGGGGCCTGGAAAGCAAGTAGGCGCGAAAACCGCCCAGGGGCGGGGCGGAAAGAAGCGCTTGCCAAGGGTCGTTTCGAAAGGGAACCCACGCAAACGCGCAAAGCGCTCAGGGCGCCTAGGAGGATTCATGGAAGTCTGTCTGCCTGATGCCGCGGGCCTTGCCGAAGCTCCTCTCCTGGTGCAGATCGCGGGGGTGCACAAGGTCTTCAGAACCGACGCCGCGGAGGTCGTCGCCCTGAAGGACATCAACCTGGAGATACGCAGCGGTGAATTCATCTGCATCCTGGGGCCGTCGGGGTGCGGGAAGTCGACGCTGCTCAACGCCGTCGCCGGCTTCTCCCTCCCAAGCTCCGGGCAGCTGATGGCAAACGGCAGGGAGGTGGTCGCCCCGGGACCGGACCGGGCCATGGTTTTCCAGGAGTACGCCCTGTTCCCCTGGATGACCGTCGCCCAGAACATCGCCTTCGGGCTGGAGATCAAGAAACTCCCGAAGCGCCAGATCGCGGAAAAGGTCGACGCCCTGCTGGAGAAGCTCAGCCTGCACGAGTTCCGGGACCGCTTCCCCAAGGACCTCTCCGGCGGCATGAAGCAGAGGGTCGCCATTGCCAGGGTGCTGGCGCTGGATTCCCCCATCATGCTCATGGACGAGCCGTTCGGGGCCCTGGATGCACTGACGCGCCGCACCCTGCAGGACGAGCTGCTGCGCATCTGGATGGAGTTCAAGAAAACGGTCCTGTTCGTCACGCACAGCATCCAGGAATCCATCTATCTTGCCGACCGCGTGGTCGTCATGACCTACCGGCCCGGGACGGTGAAGCAGATCGTACCGGTGCAGCTCCCCCATCCCCGGGACATCAATTCGGCGCAGTTCGTCACCCTGCAAAAGGAACTGACGCAGATGGTGATGGAGGAACAGCTGCGCTATCAAAACGATGAAATAGCCTTCGCCACCTGCGACTGAGAAAAAATAGCAGCGTCCCTCCCCGAAGCACTCAGAAAAGTCCCACAGTCAGCTAAAGCTGCAGGCAGAAGATGCCGAAAAAGAACCTGTAGGAGTTCTAGCAATTCGGCGCACTGTTTCCCGCACCCTGGCCACACGGCACGAAGTGGAGGGATGCGTCAATCGAACTCGGCCTGAAGTACCCCCTGCGTTGCCCACAAAGGTGATAACGGCTTAATTTTTCCACCATGGAGGAGCATTCTTGAATAGCGCCACAATACATTCAGTCCTGGTCGCAGACGACAATGCGCTGATCCGCAACATTGTCACCGACATGCTCAAAGCGATGGGCTTCAACGTGTGCGAGGCGGAAGACGGCGAGCAGGCACTCCAGTTGTACCGGTCCCGGCGCTTTCACATCGTCATTACCGACTGGGTGATGCCGAAGCTGACCGGCCTGGAGCTCTGCCAAGCGATCCGCGCGGACGACGGTAAACTGGCGCATGCCGGCTACACCTACATCATCATGCTCACCTCACAGGACAGCAAAAACGACACGATCGTCGCCCTGGACGCCGGTGCGGACGAATATCTGGTAAAACCGGTCCATAAGCCGGAACTGCAGGCGAGGATCAGGACCGCCATGCGCATCATCAAGCTGGAAGCCATCCGGGAGGCCCACTTCGAGCAGGTGCACAGGGCCTCCCTGATGGATGTGCTCACCGGCGTCCACAACCGGAAGTTCATGGAGGAGCGGTTGCCGCTGGAGATCAAGCGGACCAACCGCTATCAGCGCCCGCTCTCCGTCATGCTGATCGGGTTCAGCCAGATCGACAAGTTTCGCAAGGAGAAAGGGGTCTTCGCCACGGAACAGCTGCTGCAGGCCACTGCCGGCGTGCTCAGGGACTCCATCCGCCAGGAGGTCGACTGGGTGGCGCGCTGGAACGAGTATCAATTCCTCGTGCTGCTCCCGGAGACCGATGTCGCAGACGCCTGCACGGTGGCGAAGCGGATCAAACTGCGGGTGAACCAGCTGGTGATCGAGATCAAGGACGAATCGTTCAAGGTGATCGCCCTTTACGGGGTCGTCGGCTTCATCGGCACCCAGAGCAAAGGAGACATAAGTCTCAGCAAATTGATGGAATTCGCCCAGCAGGCGCTGGATAAGGCGGAAGGCGGGCCCCAGATCGGTGCCATCAAACTCGGTTGACGCGAGCCAGGGCGGGCGGCTTGTGCCGGTGGCCCCGCAAGAGGGCTTCTCAGAGCTAGTTGGCTCTGAGATGAGCGGCCGCCGGCAAATCTCACTCCAGCCTGTCCAAGCGCGCAGTTCTTGGCCGGCAGGCATGGCAATGGCAAATAATTGACAAGGAAGCGCAACCACCGCCCTGCCCCTGGTGTGCACCGTCCAGTGATACGGCACACGGGACCCCGCCGGTTCAGGAGCGGCCCTGGCGCCGTGGGCCCTAACGTTTTCGCACTTAGCGGAACCGCCACTATTGACGGAAAGCCGGAAAAGCCCTCCCAAGTTGTCGCCGAGAGTCGGCCTGCCACCTGCATCACGGGGTTGGCACGGACCATGCTTAATAACTTGGTGTGTCCCTTCTCAGCACCAGTCAGGTTCCACAATAAGCTGCGGATACGCCGAATTCGTAAGGAGGCTGTCAAAATGAAAGGATTTAGCGACCCTAGTGCGTCAAAAATATCGACCAGCATTTCAATAAGCAGCGATCTCCTGCGCGAGGCGAATAAACGACAGATCGACATCTCGCAGGCCCTGGAAAGTTATCTGGTGGAATTGTTGCGAAAGGCAGCCCCCAGCGATGCGCCGGAAGCTATCCGGGTGGCCGCGGAAGCATGCAGCCTCAGCAAAGAGCCGACCTGCCTCTTCAGCGGCGGTTGGAGGCACTTCTAAAAAAGCCTGCCCAAGCCGGCTGCCCCGCCGCAGCAACAGCGGCTGAGGCTGCCAGCAAACTGGCGAATTTGCGGCAGGGAATTACTCGGCGGGATTCGCCCGCCTGGCCGGAAGCGGCCAGTGCAAAGAAGAGGGGCCCCGGACATCCAAGGCCCCCCTTCAGGTTCGCTACCTCATCTTGATGTTCACTCTCGCGCCGCCACTTGGCAGGTCGATCCCCTGTACGCTCCCTGCCGCCAGTACGTTGTTACCCCAGCCAAGCGCATAAAGCCCGTAGGTCACCCCTCCCGGCATACTGCTACTGATGATAGCCGGGTTATTGACTCCCCCTCCGGCATGCATCGCATTCTGCACGCTGGTATCCAAGGTCAGCGTCCCCTGAGCATCGATGATCATCCCCCCCTGAGTGACGAAAACCTCCCCTTTAGTGGGAAGCTGTGCGCCCGGCCTCCCCCCGCCCATGCCGTGCCCCATTCCCGTCCCAAAGAACTCCATGTCGAAGGTTGCCGAGATCTGCTGCGGGTCCGTCGGCACGGGGAGCTTGTTGGTGAAATCGATAAGGAGCGCGGCGTTGGGGGTGCCGGTGACATTGGCAACGGCGCCCCGGGAGTAGCGGCCAGCGGCTTCGGCCACCGCCGTAAAGATTCCCTGGCAGGACGCGTCCGGGACAAAGGCCAGCGCCCCCGTTCCGGTGTAGGTGGCAACCTGGACCGGCCCCGCCGACAGCGGCTCGGGTGTGAAGAATTTGCCCGTGTAGGGGTTGAGGTGGCGATAGCGCACCTCGTAGGGGATCGGGTCGCTGCCGAGCGTCTGGTAGAAGTTGACCCACGACCCGGTGGGCCTGATGACCTGGCCGACCTGCGCCGTGAACTCCTGGTCCGGCTGCAGGGTAATGGCGCCGAGGTCGGTGGAGCCGCCCTTGTGCACCTTGACCCCCTTGATGACCGCGGTATCAAGATGACGGCCCCGGATGAGGATGTCGTACGAGGCGGTCGTGGCGCTGCCGAAAATCGGGAGCGGGTTCAGGGCGAAGGCGCCGGTCGACTTGTCCGGGACGCCCAGCCTGCGCGTGATCCGGTAGCTGGCGCCGCTCTTTACCTGTTCGGCTTTCACCACGATGCGGCTGGTGGAAAGGTTCCCGAAGGAAACCGTGCCGGTGACGGCCCCGACACTGGACATGTCGAAATAGCCGAGCCTCGGCTTCAGGATGAATTCCGTGCTCCCGTTCGGCGAGACCTCGACCACGTCGTTATTCAGGTTGAAGTCGAGCACCAGGTTGGCGGTCGTGCCGTCGGAGACCGTGACCGGTGCCTCGGGGATCAGGCTGATCCCTTCCTTGGCAGTCGGGATACGGAGCGGGTAGTGGCTGGTGTCGCCGTTGAGTTGGACTTCGTTGTTGTAGGTTAGACCCAAGGCTGCCGCCGACGGGGCCAGGGCGTCCTCCGTGGAGGCCAGGAAGATCCGGATCTGACGGTACTGGCCGTTGGGAAGCGTGATGCCGTTGAAAAGGGAGTTGGTCTTGCCGTTAACCAGCTGGGCGAGGTCGACGGTCACCGGGTCGGCCAGCCTGGTGATCTGCCATTGCGACTGCTTCGCGCTGCTGTAATCGGAGAAACCGGAGTCGGCCAGCGTGTGGAAAGCGACGCCTGTGACGGTAACGTAGACGTGCGCGTAATCAAGAGATGCCGCGTCGGTGATGGCGACATTTGCGACACCCGCAGCCGGGTTGGCTGACGGGTTGGAACTGGACGAACCGGAACACCCTGCCGTGACGATTGCAAGCGACATCGCGAAGAGCGCTACTACCCTCAAACATACAAATCTCCTCATGCCTTACCCTCCTCTTCCTGTGTACCTGTGACTGGTCAAAAGTGAGTGCTGCCTGTCAACAGCTGCGCCGAAAACCTGGGCAAGCATACACGAGAAGTGTGTAAAAAATAAGGATTGTTGTTAACAATTGCATGACAAAAGATTGAAGCGTAGTGCGGTATTTGCCGGAGGCGAGAAGCAGCTCAGCCGAGGGATGGGCGCCCTGCAGGGAGAGGCGCCGCCGTCTCACTGGATGCGAGATTCTGGATCGGCTGGATCGGCTGGATCGGCTGGATCGGCTGGATCGGCTGGATCGTCGGGGTCGTCGGGGTCGTTTGAGTCGTCGGGGTCCCCGGGCGCGGACGGCTGGCAAGCACGCGTCCGAGTCCGGGGACGTCTCAAGCTTCGGGAGTCCCTCTGGCGCTTGTCAGAAAGTGACCTTCGCTCCAACGACACAGTTGATTCCCGGCGCCACCAGTTCCTGCTGGGAATAGGCTTCCCGGTACGCCTTGTCGAAGATGTTGCTCAGGTCCAGGGTGAGATCGAGGCTGCGCTGTCCGCTCTTCCAGGCGGTCCATCCGGCCCGCAGGTTGCTGATGGCATATCCGGGGATCTGGAAGTTCGAGCGTAGCGGTGGGTTGCCGGTCCCCGGAGAACCGAGCCCGGGATCACTGGCGAAGCTGGAGTCCTGTTCGTCCTTGGGTGCGTGGTGCAGCAGCCTGTTGACCAGCACTTCCGTTAGCTCGCCCCACCAGCGCTTGGACGGCGCGTCATAGCGGATACCGACGGTTCCGTACAGCGGCGGGATGAACCGGAGATACTCGTGGAACCTGGTGTCCTCCCCTTCGGTGTAGTTCACGTTGCCGAAGTAGCTAAAGTCGCCGGGCTTGAAGTTCAGGGCCAGTTCGAGCCCCCTGATGTAGCCCGCACCGGTGTTCGCATTGGTCTGCGAGATGTAGTCGACCCCGGCAATGGTCACTGTCCCGCCGCTGTTGGAGCGGATGTAATCGTAGAGGTGGGTCCAGTAGGCGGAGAGGTTAATCTTCCATTGCTCGTTGTGGAAGCGCGGACCCACCTCGTAGCTGATGGCCTTCTCCGGTCCCACGTTGGGACTGGGGATGGAGGCCACCTTGGTGGAAAATACCGGCGTTCCGGTGCTCAGTACGTCGGAGAAGCTGGGGGCCCGGAAGCCGCTCGCCACGTTCGCGCTCAGGTCGAAGGAGGGGATGAGCCGGTAGATCGCGCCGACGCTCCAGGTGGTGGCGAACCAGGTCTTGTCCACCTGGAGGTCCTGGAGGGTGTATCCTGCGTTGGGGATCACGTCCGAGGCCTTCGGCCTTGCCTTCAGGTGAGTCTGTTCGATCCTGCCACCGACCGAGACCGTGAGGTCGCGCAGGGGATTGATCTGTGCCATGGCGAAGGCATCCAGGACCTCGTAACTCCCGTTCGGAGTGTTGCCGGTAGGGGTGGTTGACGCGACGACCCCGGTCGCCTTGGTCAGGGCGTTTTGCACCGGGGTGGAGCGCAGGTCCTCGGAACGGTAATCGGCGCCGTAGGTCAGGCTGTGCCCTTGAATCGCCAGGGTGTTTTGCAGCCCGCCGCCGAAGATGTCCTGATCCTGGGTGACCTCCTTGCTGGTGAGAATGGCCGCCGTTTCGGTGTTCGTTATCCGCTGTTGGCCGTAGTGCTGATAGTAGGCGTACGCCTTCAGAGAATCACTCAGGAAGCCCAGGTTGTTGATCTCATAGTCGAAACGGTAGATGCCCCTGCGCTCGTAGGGTTGCACGGTCCTGGGAATGCCGCTGGGGTTAATTTTGGACGAGGCGTAGTAACCTATGTCGTCGCGGCTGTTGTAGATGCCGGAGAGACGTACCGTCTGGTTGCTGAGCGGCTGGTAGGCGAGGTCGAGATAGCCGCCGGTGGCGTTGAACCCGGTGTTCTGCTGGCGGTCGAAATCGGAGCCGCCCAGGTAGCTCCCGACATCCTGGCGGGTGAAGCCCCCCATCAGGGAATACTGCTTCCCGCCGGCCCAGAGGTCGGTGTATTCGGTGAATTCGTCGTTGACGCTCCCGTAGCGGACGGCGACGTCGCCGCCTGCCGTGGGGCTATCCGAGAAGAAACCCTGCTTGGAAATGATGTTGATCACCCCGCCGATAGCGCCGGAGCCGTACTGCAGCGACCCCGGACCCCGCAGCACCTCGATCCGGTCGGCGGCGCCGATGGGAAACTGGTTCAAGTTGCCGTTGGGACCACTCGGGGTGGTGCCGTTATTGAGCGCAATCCCGTTCCACAGGTAAAGCACCTTGTTGCCGTTCAAGCCGCGGATGATCGGGGTTCCCTGCGGCGCGGCCTGGTTGGCGAAAACGCCGGGCTCCTCCCGGAGCGCCTCGTTCAGGTTCAAGGGCTGCCTGGTCTCCAGGTCCTTCCTGCCGACCACCGTCATGCTCTGCGGCACGTCCTCGATGTCCTGGGCGTTCCTGGTTGCGGTGACCACCACCTCCGGCAAAAGGTGGGACGGGCCAGAGGGCACCTCGAGGTCCTTTTCGGTTCCTGCGGAAAGGACGGTGACTTCCGGTTCAGTTTTCTTAGCATCTGCGGCCTGTGCGACGGAAGCAATGAAGAGGCAAACAATAGCTACCCATAACATTCTCATTTCAGTTTCTCCTTACCCATTCAAGTCTAGAAAGTCCGATCCAGGGCTCCGGGTGGTCGGCAAAGGAAGGCTCTTTCGAGAGTCCCGAGAAAGCCCTGCCCCCAGCAGGCAGGCCGGAAAATTGCAAAGGTTTCTCACGCGGGCGCTTTCAGCGTACCAGGCTCGGTGTTTAGCCTCGTTGGCACCCGATAATGACCATTTTGCCAGGAGACCACAGGAAAAAACCGGCAGGGAAAGCCCAAATATGGCTTGCACGACCGGTGCAGGACGGCTTTTTCACCCCCTTTTTGCAGCATGGTCAGGAAAAGCAAGTTTTGCGCCGGAAGATTCACTAAAATAAGTTATTGATTTGGCAGGTATTTTTTCTAAATCGATAAAAACGATGAGCGGTATCGGGGTTATCGCGTAAAGATTTCCGACAGCGGAGTAAACTTTACCGACACTAACCAGCCTGATTCGTCTGAGGTGCTGGGCCCGGCCGGACGCATTCCTTCGGAAGGGCTCAATGCCGGCACTACAAACGAGATTCCAGGGTTTCTGGCGCGGTTTATCGAACGTGCAGTGGTGCCCGGCGTCCCACTCCTTTCCCTGCCGGCCCTCGCCAGGGGCCGGAATGCCGAGGCAAAAGAGGCTGCTATGGATTGCATCGAAAACCTGCACCTGGCGGATGTTCCAGAGCAATTCGCCTGTGGCGCTCCGGCGGCGGCACGGAATCTAAAGCAGGCACTGCTTCTGTCCCTCTTCCTGCACCTGGCGGGTGCCTGGCTCCTAGCACCCTATCTGAAGGACACCGTGGGGCGGCATGATGAACCGCATCACGATCCTGCCATCTGGGTGATCCCCGTATCCGCTCCGGTGCCAGTTCAGCCCCCCGCTGCACCCCGTCTCTTGCCTCAGCGCAGGTTGCTCAGACAAAGCCACTCTTTGCCCAGTCCCGTTGCTGTCCCTGCGCGGCAGCTAAGCCCTCCCAGCCGGCGTCCGTTGATCAGGCCGGTCGCAGTGACGCAAGCAGTGCCCATGTCCTTGACTCCGATAGCCCCGGTTGCGGCGCCGTCCCTCGACTCGACGCAGATGCTGCTCCCCGCAACCAGCTCTCCCTCAGGGAAGGGGAAGGCCGGGGTGCCCATTCCCGCCCCTGCAGCGGCCAGCAGCGCGGGGGAATCCGGTCCGGCGGTCCCGGGTCCCTACTCCCCGGCCGGATACCAGGACAACCCCTCTCCTGAGTACCCAGCCCTGGCCAGGCGGCTCAGGCAGCAGGGCACCAGCATTTTGAGGGTCTGGGTGAGCGCGCTCGGACTCCCGGAGCAGGTGAAGCTTAAGGAAACTTCCGGCAGCAGGATCCTGGACCAGGCGGCTCTGGAGGCGGTGCGCCAGTGGCGCTTTGCACCGGCGCGCAGGGGTGCCAATCCGGTTTCCTCCTGGGTGGAGGTGCCGGTCACCTTCCGTTTCAAGTAGGTTGGGGGGGACAAAAGAATAGGCCTGCTTGCGCAGGCCTATTCTTAATTCTGGGCTTGATATTTATTGATTCGGACGAAAGGAATGCCTACAACGCAGCCGTCAGCCCCTTCGCCCCTGGATTACACCCACCAGGAATACAATGATAGCAATCGCTAGCAGGATATGGATTAGTCCGCCCATGGTATAGGATGTCACCAAACCTAAAAGCCACAGGACCATGAGTACTACACAAATTGTCCAAAGCATACTGTTCTCCAATGTGTTGTTGCCGGCTGAAAGGTTGTCCACCATTCATCTTTAAAAAATTATACCATAATACGGCTAAATCCAATACCAGCCTGGACTCGGCCTGCATCCGACCTTATTTAACCAGCAGGCTGTTTTCCACCGATGTGACGTCCTTTACCTGCCGGGCGACTTCCCCGGCCCTGTTAACGCTACGCTGCGAATCGACAAAACCGCTCAACTGAACCACTCCCTGGTAGGTCTTCACATTGATCTGGTACGTCTTAAGATCTGCCTCGTTGAATATGGCGGATTTCACCTTGGTCGTGATGACGGAGTCATCGACATACTGCCCGGTACTTTCATGTTTCGTCGTCGCCGCACACCCCACGGCCGAGACCAGCAAGGCACAGCAGGCCAGAACTTTCACCAGTCGATTTATCTTTAACATAATCTTCATCTCCTTTCAGGTTATGGCCCACGTCAGGCCCATGCATTACATGAGATGCCGTCTAGTCCGACGGTACCGGCTCGCGACAGTGGTTTCGCCGGACACTCAGTTATGAAACAGCGAGAAACGTGCCAGGGTGCGTAGGCGGCCGAATCGCGAGTAAAACACTGGAATGCTTAGTGAATTGTCCTGCAGACCTGCGGGGTGGCAGGCAGAGTCCGCCTCCGCGCCGTCACAATTGGCATATCCGCCACATATGACGAAAAAGGGGGGCGCCCCTAAGCTGATACCTTCCCGAAAACAGGATCGTATCAATGTAAGGGCGCCCCCCAGTATCTGATAGTGCCACACGCCCCGCCTCTGCCAGCGCGGAACTCACGCTCCTAGAGGCCTGGCTGCGCCTGGAACGGCTGCCGGTTATTCAAGCCGGAGAAGTAGCGCTTGCGGGTGGACAGGTTGACCCCGGCGTACAACTGGCACCCGAGCAGCGAGCGCTTCCAAGGTGTCATGCCGCAGAAGCGTTTGGCCATCGCGCTCAAGGAATAGGCCTGCTTGTTCAGACGGACGAAACCGTTGACCAGCTCGTCGACGGTCATGCCGATGGGCTGGTAAAGGACGGTGTCCGGCGCATAGTCGTGCAGCCACCAGTCGGTAGAGAAGAGCCTCCCCTCGGCCAGGAGCCGGTCGTACAGGCGGGTTCCCGGGTAGGGCGTCAGGATCCTGAGCTGGACCACGTCGATATGGCCGTTCAGGATGAATTCGAGGGTCTGGTCGAAGACGTCCTTGTTCTCCCAATCGAAGCCGAAGACGAACGAACCCAGTATCCCCATCCCCTCGTTGTGGAAGCGGCGCATCGCCTCGTAAAAGTCGATGCTCAGGTTCTTTATCTTGACCACCTCGTCCTGGGTCTTTTTCTGCACGGACTCGAAGCCGATCAGGAGCCCCAGGCACCCGGCCCGCTTCATCAGGTTCAACAGCCCCGGGTCCTCGGCCAGGTTGACCGTCCCCTGCGCCAGCCAGCGCTTGCCCAGCGGGATCATCTCGGTGAAGAGCTCTTTGGCAGCCTTGCGGTCCAGCGCCAGGGCGTCGTCGACGAAGAAGATGTAGGGGGATTCCACCGCCGCCAACTCGGCGATGACTTCCTTCACCGGCCTGACCCGGTACTGATGCCCCAGGGTCGAGCCGATGCAGCAAAACTCGCAATCGTACGGGCAGCCGCGCGAGATCTCTACGCCGATCGGGATGGGGGCGTAGCTTCGGGACTGGGTGCCGTACAAAAGATCCCGCCGCGGTACCGGTAGGGCATCGAGGTTGGTCAGGGTTTTCGAGTTATAGATCCTCTGCAGCTTCTTGGCCTCGGCGTCCTTGAGCAGCTGGGCCCAGACCCCCTCCGCCTCCCCGATGACGACGGCGTCGGCATGCTGCAGGGCCTCCTCCGGCAGGACGGTCGGGTGTATCCCCCCCATGACGACCTGCACCCCCTTGGCGCGGTAGGCGTCGCCGATCTGATAGGCGCGGACCGCGAACTCGGTCAGCACGGTGATGCCGACCAAGTCGACTTCCTGGTCGAAGTCGTCGGGGGCAAAGCCTTCCTCCACGAAGGTTACCGTGTGTTCGGGAGGAGTGAGCGCGGCCAGCAGGGGGAGATTCACCCTCTGCAGCTTGAAGGGACTGGTGGTCAGGTCCGCGCGGTGATCATAGGGTGCAATAAGTTTTATCTTCATTTCTTTAGTCTCCTGGTTAGCTAACCCGTTTTATCCTGCATCTATTTGCCAAACATCATTTCCTGGGGAGCCAAGGAGCGCCGGGAGCGCCCGCGGTCACTGCCCCTCCTTCCAGGCCGTAGCCATCAGGCCCACGATGAAGACCACCGCGGCAAAAACTCCTATGACCGCGCAGTCACGCAGCGCTGCCCCGTTATCCTGGAAGATCATCGCCGAGCGGAGCCCCTCGTTCACGTAATAAAGCGGCAGCATCTTGGCGAAGGTCTGCAGGAAACTCGGCATCAGCTCGATCGGGAAGAAGCTCCCCGAAAGAAACATCATGGGGAAACTGATGGCGTTCGCTGCGGCGGCCGCACTCTGCGCCTCCTTCACGAAGCGGGTGAGGATCATCCCGATCCCGACGAACGCGAAGACGTCCAGCAGGATGAAGACCAAGAGCCAGCCGTTTAGATGCAGGCTCACCTGGAACACGGCGAAGCTCACCAGGAGCATGGCCGCCGTCGCCACCAGCGCGATGATGAACTGGTACAGCATGTTGGACAGGATCCAGTCGGTGCGGGTGATGGGGGTCGTGCAGAGCTTCCTGATGATCCCCTTTTGGCGCAGCTCCGTGTCCAGGTCCACCGTGCCGAACAGGCTCAGGGTCATCACCGCCATGGCGATGATGCCGGGGATGAAGAAGTCGATGAACCGGTATTTCTTGGTGAGGATCGACTTCTGCACCGGCCTTAAAAACGGGGGGCTCCCCGAGATCTCCAGGTTGATCCCGGCGAGTACCCGGTTCAGGATTTCCACCTTGGCGGGGACCGAAGAGGAGCTCGGGTCGTAGACATAGGTGATGACCGCATTGGCGCTATAGTTTTTGAACGCCATCCTGCGCATCAGGGACTTCTCCAGCCCCTTGGGGATGACCAGGACCAGGTTCACCTTGTTGTCCTGCACGTAGCGGGCGGCGCTCGCCGTCGGATCGACCCGGGTTATCTTGAACTTCCCGCTCTCCTCCAGGGTCTTCACCGATTTCTGCGAGGTCTTGGTCTGGTCGAGATCCTGCACACAGAGGTGAAAGCCGATGTTGTCCTCGCTCATGAAGATGGTACCGAACACCAGGATCAAGATGATCGGGAAGGCCAGCGTGAAGAACATGGCGGTCTTCTCGCGGTAGACGCTGATCAGCTTCACGTAAAGGTTGGCATAGATGACCCGCAGGTTCATGAGGCACCCCCGCCCCGGGGAGCGCTTTCGTGCAGCGCCTCACCGGTCAGTTTCAGGAAGACCTCTTCGAGGTTTGGTCTGCGCAGGTCCAGTGCGGAACAGGAAGCCCCGGCCTCCTGGACGGCGTTCAGGATCTCCCGCACATCGTCGTTTTGATGCACCGGCACTTTGATGTCCTTGTCGTTGTCCGGGTCGAGCACCGGCTGGAAACCGAGGGTCCGCAGGATTTCCGGGACCCTGGCGTCGGCGGAGCGCAAGGTGAGGATCGAGCAGCCGGCGTTTTTCTCTATCAGTTCCCCGGGAGAGTCGAGCGCGATGATCTTCCCGCGGGAGATTATGGCAACCTTGTCGGCAAGCAGCTCCGCCTCCTCCATGTAGTGCGTGGTCAAAAGCACCGTCTTTCCCTGCGCCTTCAGCCCCTGCAGCACGTGCCACACCTCGCGCCTCGCCTTGGGGTCGAGCCCGGTGGTCGGCTCGTCGAGGAACACGACCTCGGGGTCGTTCACCAGCGCGATCGCGATCCCCAGGCGCTGCTGGAGCCCGCCGGAGAGGTTCTTGTAGCGCTCGCCGGCCTTTTCGGTCAGGTTCACCAGCGCCATCAGGGCGTTCACGTCCGGCTTCTTGCCGCCGAAAAGCCGCGCGTAGTACTGGATGGTCTCCTTGACCGTTATCCGGTCGAAGGAGCTGAACCCCTGGGGCAGCACGCCGATGCGGCGCACGATCTCCTGTTTTTTCTTGGTGACGTCCATGCCGAGCAGCATGACCTTCCCGGAGCTCGGGGCGCGGATGGTCTCGATGACCTCCACGGTGGTGGTCTTGCCGGCGCCGTTGGGCCCAAGGCAGGCGAAGAGCTCGCCCTTCTTGACGCTAAACGACATGTCGTCCACCGCCAGCAGGTCCCCGTAGCGCTTGGTCAGCCGGTCGACCTCGATTGCATATTCAGTTTCTTGAGCCATATATCTCCACCGCTAAAATTTGATCTGATCAACGACAACCTTCCGCTGCCAAAAACTCTCCCTCCCCCCTTGCGGGGGAGGGTCGGGGTGGGGGGGAAGCAGCCACGAAGTGTACCTGTGGGCACGTGGCACCTTCCCCCTCCCCTCCCCCTAACCCCCTCCCGCAAGGGGAGGGGGAACTCCAGGTCACGCGTCAGACGCGCGGTTTAACGTCGGCCCAGTACCGAAGCGGGCCCAGGAACCTGCCGACCGCCCCCGGTTGCCCGACCAGGAAACGGTCGAAGGCGCGCCAGCGATGCCTGAACAGTATGTAACTCGGGATGAAACTCACTCCCAGGTGCCCCTTGGTTTCTTCCGTCCCCTGCCCCGCGTAATATAGAGGGATCTTGCGCTCCACACAGGTGCGAACATTCTCGAGCCAGGAGAGGAAGTACAGGTTATGCTCGCGTCCCAGCTCGCGATCCATGCAGAAGAAGATGTCCACCGTCGACTCGGGCTTTACGATCACCAAGTTGAAGGCGGCCAGCTCATCCCCCACGAAATAAAGCAAGTATTCGGCGCCCGGGACGCTTCCGCAGATTTTCTCGAAGAAGGTCCGATTGTGCGCGCCGAGCGCCATGGGGCTGCGCTGCACTAGGTTCAGGTAGAGCAGGTAGATCCTTTCCAAGTAGGGGGCGATGTCGCGGCTGCGGACCACCCGGACCCCGGAAGCGCCCCGCATCTTGCGGCGCACCCCCTTGCGCGCGATCCGGGACAGCGAGCCCAGGTACTCTTCCATGCTGGCGAAGTTTACTTCCAGCACCGCGCAGGGGCGGTACTGCACCCGGTTGAAGGTCGTGAAGACCTCCCCGGGAAGCCTGTTCTGCTCGTTGAAGTTGAAAAGCGCCACGACGTCGCTCTTTAGCCGATGCGCGAGTTCATCGAGGGCGCCGAAGGCCAGCAGCCCCGCCGCGGTGCGGGTTTCCCCGTCGAGCCCGGGGTCCACCCCGATGTCGCTCCACTCTCCCGCCAAAAGTCCCACGCCCAGTATTTTAGGGCGGAAAACCGGGGGGAACAGCAGGCCCGCGGTCTGCAGCGCTTTCCTGACCCAGCCCCCGGCAAAAGCGGAGAGGTCGAAACGGGTCTCGAAGAGCGGCAAGAGGAGAATGGGAACTTCCCCCTGAAACACGGCGATGCTGCGCAACTGGTAACCGTCGAGCCCTGATTCCTGCAGCAACGCGAGCAAAGGGGCGGCGCTGGAGGGTTCCGGGAAAAGCCGTCCAAGGTCCGAGGCCGAGATCCCCTCTAGCCCCGTCAGGCACCTGCAGGTAAGATCACGCATGGCAAGCCGGTCCCCGGTTCAGGCGGGCGACCGAGAGCCAGAGCCTTTCCTGGGGGAGCGCATGCACCCGGAGCGCCTGGCCGGCACCGGGAAACCGCACCAGTGCCTGGGTTGACAGGCGCACCTCGAAGGGAAGCCAGCCCTCCTCTCCCCTTTCCGCCGAAGGCTGTACAGAGACCTCTCCGGGCTCCACCAGATGGAAGGCGCAACCGAGCGCCTTGACGGCTGCCTCCTTGACGGACCAAAGCAGCGCCGCGGCCGCCGCGGGCTCCCAATGTGCCAGTTCCAGGGCAAGACGCAGTTCCTCCGCCTGGAAGACCCGGTGAAAAGGGAAGCTCCCTTGGAACTCCTGGAATCCTGCCACGTCGATGCCGATCTCGGAATCGTCGTCTCCGGAAAGAGCCGCCCAGAGCCTGCCTCCACCCTCGCTAAAGGAAATGGCCGGTCCCCGCTCTCCTCCCGAAAGGAGCCCGGGTTTTCCCAGCCGGTCGCAACCGAGCCGGATCGGAAAGCCCGCGCTCCGGGCAATCGAAGAGAGATTCCACGGTGCGGTTTTACCCGCCGCGAGATGGTCCCACAAGGTGGCAACCAGGCGCTGCTTGGCCGCGTCCCGGTCCGCCTCGGTCAGCCGTGGGGCGCTGCCAAACGGCAGGGAGGCATAGAGGACCGTGCCGTTTGGAGCGGCACACTTCAGGCTATGGACGGCTATTTCTGCTGGTTCAGGTACCAACTGTTCTCCCATCTGTACGTCTCTCTTCATTCAGAAACCCAATTCATGCGCATGCCGAGCACCTGAATGATGGTGTGTCCCTGGTCGTCAATCCCCCTGGCGTCCCAGGACAGCCCCGCGTCGTCCATCTCTCGCAGGCGGGCCTCCAAGACCAGGTGCTCTCCTTCCCGGCAGAGCCGTGCAAACCTCATCTCTCCGATCTGCGCGGGAATCATCGAGCGCGTCTCGGCCGGGTTGGTTGCGGCGGTCTGGAAACAGACCAGCTGCAGCAGGGCCTCGAAAAGGTAAGGAGAATACTGGAAGCGGGCGCCCGGCAATCCGGCGAAATCGCCCCCTTGACGGTAGGTGGTCCGGCCCCGCACGGCACCCGGGCCGGCACCGTCCAGGCTTTCCAGGACGCGGTACCTACCGACCAGGCCGCTACGCGCTTCATACCAGTCGAGCACTTGCCCCGGGCCGAGCGGTCCGGTTTGCAGGTCTTCCTGCCGGATCGGGAAACCATCCAGCCCCTCATCAAGGCCGCCTCCCGCGCAGTCCAGGATCACCTGCCCTACACATGGCTCGCTGAAGCGGTCAGTCAGTCTCCCGGCGGGAGAGATATCCTGGGTGGCGAGAGCGACCTGACACCAGACCTCGGGCGAGCCGTCACCGGACCGCTTGCAGGAGATGCGGGCGGGCCGTGGAACGCCCGGCGGGCAGGAGATCATCTCCTTGAACTGCACCCGGCGCACCCCGCACACCTGCAGGTGGGGATACAGAATCCGGGACGCCTCCATGAAAGTCTCCAGTATCATGGCGGCCGAGACCAAAGGGTGCGCCAGGAAGGTGAGAGGCCGGTGATCCGCGATCCAGAGATCCTTCTCCAGCGAGAAGGACCTGAGCGCTTCCAGTTCCTCGCGGCGCAGGTCCAGCCGGGAGACCTTCCCGATCATCGGGAAGTCCTGGAAGTTCATGGAGACGGTCCCCCCCTCCAGTTCCCCGGCGGGGAGCGGAAGTGTGGTGTCGTCAAGCAGCGCGGTCCCGACAGCGGGAAGCCCCCTCATGAACATAACCCAGGGGTCATCGTCCGCGCTCGCCAGGAGTTCCCGGCAGAAAAGCCCGGCTAGCTCACTGGCGTGGATGTAGGCCACCCCCTTGCGCTCCAGGAACTCCCGGAGCTCCGGGTCTCCCGCCATGCCTGCTCCGTCGACGGGCGGCAGCATCAGGGCCTTGCAGCGCAGGGCGCCGTTTTCCCGGGCCAAGCTCCTGAGCAGCGCGGACATCATCCGATTGCCCGCGGCGTAGTTGGCCTGGCCAGGATTCCCCTGGATGGACGCCGCCGAGGAGAGACCAACGATGAACCTCAAGCCGACCGGTGCCGCGGCTGTGAACAGGTTCCAGGCACCAAGAAACTTGACATCCGCCACCTTGGAAAAATCCTCCGGCGCCATCTGGCTCAGCAGTCCGTCCCTCAGGACTCCCGCGCCGTGGATGATCCCGTCGATCCTGCCGTAACGGACCACCACTTTCCCCAGGGCCAAGCGGACCTCCTCGGGGTCGGTCACGTCGCAACTTAAGTAGCTCGCCTCTATCCCGAGCAAGCCCATCCGTTCCAGGGTTTGGGTGATCTCCGTTCCTCTGGGGTCGGGGCCGGAAAGGTCCGGATCGCTCCCGGCTTCCAGCGAGGTCCTGCCCAGAAAGACCAGGCGGGGCCGGAAAGGCGCGAGGCTTGCCGCCAGCTCTGCACTGATGCCGGTTGCGCCCCCGGACATGACGACCACGTCGCCCGGGTTCAGCGCGGTGCCGGGACCAGCCCCGAGGACCGACGGGGCCAACTCACCCTGGGTGGAGAAGAACCGCCCCTCGCGCTGCATGAGCTCCACCACGGGGCAGCCCCGGTCCAGGGCGGCACGCAGCGCGCCGCGCAGGTCGGCGCCGCGTTCGATTTCCAGGGTGCGAAACTGCACTGAGGCGTATTCCAGCGCCGCGCTCAGGAAGAGCCCGAGCATCCCCTCCGCCAGCAGGCGGCCGGGGGTCGCGCCATCCTCCCTGGCATGGACCAGCACAACGAACTTCTTGCCCGGCGAGTGCAGGAACGCCTGCAGCGGGAGCAGGAACCCCGTGAGGAGTCGTCCCATCTCGGCCATGCCGAGACCCTCCGACCAACCTTCGGGAAGGCTGATCACCAGGCCCGCGGGGGCAGCCAGTGCCGAAATAACCTGGGCCGCACTGGCGGAACCTACCTCGGTCAATAGGTCGTGCCCCACCGCTTCTGCGCCGCTATCTCCGGGTAGGAACTGCAGATAAACTACCGCGGCCCCGTGATCCTCTCTGAAGATCTCTCCAGCCCTTTTGGCGATCGCGTCCTTTCTGTCGGGAGAAAGCACCAGGACCGTCTCGCCCGGGCTCAAGGCTATCGGGCGTGCAGCCGGCCACTCCAGCGCCACGTCCCTGAAAACGAGACGTTTCAGGCTCGCCTCATCCTGCGGGGATGCCGAGATTTGCTCCGGCGACTGGCCGGCGGGAACCACAGTGGTAACCGGCAGGCTCTCACCTTTTTCCCTGGCGATGATGCCGGCGAGGCACTGTGCCATCTGCTGCACGGTGCGGACGTCGATGAATTCCTCCATTTCGATGCTGATGTCGAACTCGCGCTCCGCGGCATCCATGATGATCGGGAGGCGGCTCGACCTGATAGAAAGGTCCTTCCTTAAATCCATTTCGGGGCGAATCTCGTCTCGCTCGAAACCGGTGGCCTCCATGATGATGCCGATGAGCTGTTCCATGAGATCCTGGCTCTCGCCCGCTGGGCCCGCGACTGCCAGGTTCGGGACTGCCGGGGTCATGACTGCCGGAGTCGGGACTGCAGCCGTAGGAACAACCGGGGTCAAGGCCGTCGGAGCGGAGTCCATAACCACAGCCGTTGCGGGTTCCTGAATGGCAGGCGCGGCAGCGGAAGCCTCCGGGGTGCCGCCGCCCTTCCTGGCGACAATGGTGGAGATCCTCTGGGCGATGTCCCCGACGCTGCGGGCATCGATGAAATCCTCCAGTTCGATGGTGATCTCAAACTCGCGCTCGGCGGCGTCCATGATGATCGGGAGGCGGCTGGATCTGATGGAAAGGTCCTTCCTCAGATCCATCTCCGGACGGATTTCGTCCCTCTCGAACCCAGTGGTTTCCATGATGATGCCGATCAGGCGCTCCGTGATATCGCCCTCGCTCGCCCCCCCGGCGCCGGCGCTAGCAGCCTGACCGGATGGTGCAGGGGCGGATGCGAGTGCGGGTTGCGCAGATGCGGGCGCTAAGACGGGCGCGGGTGTAGATGCAGGTTGCACGGGTGCGGGGCCGGGCGGCGCGGGTGCCGATTCCTCGGCAGCTGCGAGTTTCCGGGGCACCGGTTGCGGTGCACCGCACGCCTTCGGATTCAGGAGGCAGGAGAGATCGCCCTCCTGGAATCCCGGATTCAGCTCCTGGCGGATAGCCTCCAGAATGTTCGGCTTGAGGACGCCGCCGAAGTTCTCCATGACGAAGCGGTTGATTTCCCGTTGCACGATTCTCTGCGCCTGCTCGGAGCCTGCCGGGCCGTCCTGTTCGACAGCCACAGGGTTTGCCACGGGGCTTGCCGCCGGGCCTGCCGCGGTTCTCAGCTGCGCTTCCGGGACCTTCCCAGAAACAGGCAGGGAGACAAATTTAGCAGCTGCGCCAACCTTCAAATGTCCGAGGGCGAAGAGTTGAGCCAGGGCACTCCGATAGGTCTGCCCTTCCGCTTGGGGGAAGCAAGTCCGCAGGCAGGTCGGGTCGCTCAGGGTGTCCGCGATCAGGTTACTCAAGGGTTCGCCCGGTCCCACCTCCACAAAGGTGCGGACAGCGTAGTCATTCCAAAGGGTCTGGACATTGTCCATCCAATGTACCGGGGATTCCAGATGTGCCATCAGGATGTTCCTGATCTCGGCTGGGTCCGAGGGATAGGGCGCCATGGTCGTATTGGAGATGACGGGAATCCGGGGAGCCTGGATCTCAATGCCGGCAATGTACTCTTCCAGTTCCTGATGGATCACCTTCATGATCGGGGAGTGGAAGGCCATGCTGACCCGCAGCAGGGTGGCCCGGTACCCTTTCTCTTTCAGTATCTGCACCACGGCTCCCACCGGTTCGGTGTTGCCGCAGATGACGACCTGTTTGGGGGAATTGATATTGCCGATGTAGACACCCTCGCGGTCCCGAATGGTCTCTTCCAGGAGTTCCAGGGGGGCGTCCACGGCCGCCATGATGCCGGGCTCCACGCTCAGGCCGGCGGCCTTGTCCATGCAAAGGGCCCGCATATTCACGATGCGGAAGCCGTCCTCCGCGGAAAAGACTCCCGCCAGGCAAAGGGCCGTCAGTTCGCCCAGGCTGTGACCGGCCAGTGCCACCGGCTGGATGCCAAGGGAGGTTAGGTAGCGCGCCATGGCGTGCTCCAGGGCGAACATGGCGGGCTGCTGCCAACGGGTCTTCTGGAGGTTGTTCTCGGTATCGTAAAACATCAGCTGCAGGAGATCGAAGTCCGCCGCGGCCGCGGCCCGGTCCATCCACATCTTGACCACCGGGAAAGATTCGTAGAGCTCGCGCCCCATGCCGCCGTACTGCGACCCCTGTCCGGGGAACACCAGGGCGAGCGGCGGAACCGGCAGGTCCTCGCGGGACAGGTAGATACCCTGCTGCGCCAGGCTCCTGAGCGCCTTGGCTGAGCCGGCCCCGGCCTCGGCAAGGGGGACTGCTCCCTGCAGGGCGGCAAGCGCCTCCCTGTCGGACCCCGCGACGACGCCAACCCGGAAGTTGTGCCCGTCCAGGCTGGTACGGAAGCAGGAGACCCCCTGAGGAGCGGCTGGCGTCTCGACGGATCGTACCGTGGCTCCTAAGGCGAGCCCGGACGCTACCAGGACGCTGGCCGACTCGTCCAGCGACTGCTCCACCTGGACTACGTAGTTGGAGCCGCCGAACCCGAAGGCGTTGACCTGCAGCCTCCGGGGCGCGCCCTCCCTCCCCTTCCAGTCCAGCGGCTCGGAGGGGATTAGGAAGCCCGACCCTGTCAGCCCCATGTCGGGGTCCGGATGCTGGTAGTTGAGGGTGGCGGGGAGGATTCCCGTCTTCAGGGCCATAGTGCCCCGGATCAGGTTGCCGATGCCGGAGGCGCCCAGGGTGTGCCCGATCTGGGATTTGAGCGAAGTGAGCACGGTGCGCTGGGAGCCGTCGTAGAAGGTTTTCAGGGCGCGCACCTCCTCCACGTCGCCCTGCCGGGTGCTGGTGGCGTGGCATTCCACCAGGCCGACCGCGTCCGGCCCGTAGGGCAGGTCCCGGAACGAGGCGCCGATGGCGATCTCCTGGACGGCGGAGGAGGACTCCACCATGCCCAGGTTGCTGTTGCTCGCCCCCATGCCGGTGATGACCGCGTGGACCTGCGCTCCCCGTGCGCGGGCCTGGCTTTCCCGCTCGATGACGATCATGCCGCCGCCTTCGCCGAGCACCAGCCCGTCCCTTTCGTTGTCGAAGGGGCGGGACGCCTCGCGGGGATCCCTGTCCCCTCCCGAGATCCCATAGAGGGCGCCCAGTGCGGAGAATTCCAGGTAATGCAGATGGGTGAGCTGATCCTCGGCCCCGCCGACGATCGCCGCGTCGATGACGCCGTTTCGGATCATCTGCAGGGCGGAGTGCAGGGCAACGAGCGAGGAGGCGCAGGCCGCGGAGACGGCGAAGCTCGGCCCCATGAACCCGTACCGGGTGCAGATGAAGCCGGGCGCCGCGCAGTTCAGCCTACCGAGCAGCGTGGTGTCGTCCGGGGCCATGCGCCCGGCCTTCACTTCTCTCTCGACGGCGCTCACCTGCTCCGGCGTAAGACTCACCGCCCGCTTTACGGCATCCAGGATGTCATGGGCGTAGGACCTGATGATGAGGTTGGTGAGGGTGCCCGCCGCCTCCCCCGAGTTCTGGGAGATAATCACCCCGATGCGCTCGCGTGGGATGTCCGACTCCAGGAGGCCCGAGGACTTGATGGCACGGTCCGCGAGCCACAGGGTGTACTTGGTGGCGGTGGTCATGGTGCGGAAGTCCTGGGGCGGGATGCCGAGCTCGGTGCGCGATACCGGGTAATCCAGGAAGGCGCCGACGTTGCAGTAGGTCTTCTCGGAAGTGCGCGGCCGGGGGTCGTAAAAGAGCCCGTTGTCCCACCGCGAAGCCGGGACCAGCGTGACCCCGCTCTTCATGGCGAGGCTCGCCTCCCAGACCTCCTCGGGGCTGTTTCCCAGGGAGTTCAGCATGCTCATTCCGGTGATGGCGATCCTGCACCCGGTGTCCTGTCCGGGGTCGGCGCGCCGCACCCCGTGGCCGGTTCCGGCGGATGCGCTCGCTACGGGACCGGGCGACGCGTTAGGAGCCTCCAGGCCGGAACCGATTCCGGCCAGGACATGCTGGCGCAGCACCAGCGGTCCTTCTACCAGGTCACGGTGCAGGGATTCCAGCGGCCGGGCCTCGGCAAGGAGGCCAGCCAGGGCCCCGCTCATGAAGTCCCCGCGCGCCAGGCACTCAGCCTCGTCCAGTGGGGCGCCGCCGGGGCGCTCCAGCCCGCGGGCCGCGCAGAAGAGCCCGCCCGCGGCCATTGCTTCCATCTTGGCCCGGAACGCGGTCTCGTCCTGGGGCCCTGCGGCATATTCCCGCTCCGCGGCCAGGATCGCCTCCACCCTTGGGGTCCTCAGGGAGCGCACCCGCAGACCGGTGTCCTGCCCCGACACGACGGTGCCGCCCGGGGCGCACTCCAGGATCATGCGCTGATAGAGCGGCGCCAGGGCGCCGGTCGCCACGACCTCCCGGGTGGCCAGGTAGGCGGTACCGACCTGCACGGCGTCGGCGCCAAGCATGGCGGCCATGAAGGCGCTTTCCCGGTTGAAGATGCCGCCGGCCAGAATCAGGCGGCAGTTCCGGAACAGTTCCGGCGTGCGCCGCTTCATCTCCAGCGCCATCTGGGCCAGGGTGAGGGTGCTGTGCTCCCCGACATGGCCACCGGCCTCGTACCCTTCCAGGATCAGGTGCCGTACCCCCGCTTCCAGGGCGAGCCTCAGGAGCGCCGCGTCGGGGGCGATGAAGATGACCCCGATGCCGCTGTCCGTCAGCTCCTTCACCGGGGAAAGATCGCCCCCCGCAACCGTCACGAAGCGCGGCCGGGTTTTCAGTATCCAGTCGAGATGCACCTTGGCGTAGGGGTTCTCTGCCAGGGAGACCACATTAACCGCATAGGAGCGCTCTCCCATGAGCTGCGCCAGACTCCCCAGCTTCAGTTCCAGGGCAGCCGCGTCCATCAGGCCGAGGGCAACCGTGGGGAGTGCGCCAGCCTCGGACACCTGCAGGGCGAACTCAGGGACGTCGGTGATCCAGGACATGGCGCCCTGGACCACGGGGTAGCGGGTACCCAGTTCCCGGGCGGTGATGCTGTCCAGATAGCTCTCTTTTTTAGCTTCGGCCCACGCGCAGAGCCGGCCGATTTCGGCCAGGAAGGCGGTCAGGGCCGGTCCAGTCGCGGCCCCGTAGCGCTCCAGGAACGAGGCGGCGAAGGTCGCCTCCACGCCGAGAAACACCACCTCGTCCGGGCCAAGACTGCTCTCCAGCGGGTGGAGCGCCCTGGCCTGTACCTGGTCCGCGAAGCTACGACGGCTGGCGTCGGAGTTTGCCGCGTCCCAGAGCGAGTCTTCCAGCGCCTTAACCTGTTTGAAAGCGCGCGAGTTCCCCTTGTTGAAGAGCCGGCAGGGGACCTGCAGGTCCAGGCCGACCAGGCCGGTGGCGTCCAGGCGCAGTTTTGCCAGGCGCTCGCGTCCCGCAGCAGGGAGGGAAACCAGGTCGGTGAGCCAGTGCAGGCTCTCGAAGACGATCCCGGCGGCTCCGGTCGCCAGGAAGGCAGCGGCGCCCTCTGGGGTGGCGACGCCGCCCCAGATCAGGATGTCGATGCTAACCGATGAGGCAGAGCGCATTTCCTTGGCCGTTGCGTAAAGCGCCATGGCTGTCTCGGCGCTCACAAATCCGGAGGCCTCGCACCCCTTCAGGACAATCGCCCCGCGCTCCGGGCCTTCTTTCAGGATTGCCGCCAGAGTCTCCAAGTCACCGGTTATGGGGAAACAGCGCCGGTCCCGCGACAACTCCCGCAGGGTGCGCACAAAGGTGGCGAGGTCTTCCTGGATGAAGGGCGCATGGCACTCCACCCAGATTTCGGAAACCTCCGAATCCTGCAATAACGCGACAAGCGATGGGTCACAAAAGGCAGAGGAAGAAATCTTGATGTCCCGCACCATTCCGGCAGGGTCGGCTTTATGCAGATAGGCGAAGACCCCGTCCACCGTCAGGGCAGAAAGATCGAACACGGCTCTGCTACCCGTCTCCGCGACCATCTGCAGCACCGCCGGGGTGATTTCCTCAGGGCGCCAGACGAAACCGATGATGGAGGGGGTCGACCCGGCCAGCTGCTCGAAACTCTGATTTGATTTCATAGACTCACCCATTAATTGACAATTGTTCGGTTGCATCCTGCTCCTATCGATACACCCGGAAAGCGGCACGATCTATCACCGCATTCCCGAGAGGTACCAATCCGTGGCATCGCTGCCGATTCCCAACCGCGCCAGATGGCGCAGTTCCACGTCCAGCACGTCGGGCGTGCCGTACTCCAATATGCGGTACTGCGGGTCGGTCCAGACGCGCCGCGAGCGCCCCCACACCTTCGCCTCCGGCGGCAAGGTGAGACGGATGCGGTGCATCAGGTTGATCCCTGCCAGCGCCGCCGTCTCCACCACCATGTCGGTGCAGTTGTTGGACCTCAGACCGAACTCGTCGTAGGTGCGGCCCATGACGAACTCATGAATGGACCCGTGCTGCCGGCTGGTGATCGGCATGCGCCAGACGAAGTTCGGGGGGCGGTTCGGCTTGCCGATCTGGAACTGGCCGTCGGCCATGGTCTGCCACAAGTAGGCGATGGGGTCGGGTTTGCCGTCCTTGATGTGCTGGAACACGCCGTCATGGTAGCGCAGCTTGGTTTCCCCGAAGTCGCCGGTGTGGCCGAATTCCCGGCGCCCCTCGGGGCTTTCCAGGATGAGCCAGCTGTGCGCCCAGGGGCGCTGCCAGATGGAGAAGAGCAGCAGCGGCGCCTCGGAGTAGTCCCAGTTGGCGGACTCGTTCAAAATGTAGAGGTTATACCCCTCGTCCCCCACCGGGACTCCCGTGCCGGGGTCCAGGTTGGCATCGGTGGAGAAGCGGTTCGGAACCGCGATGGGCTGCACCGCCCAGCCGTCGGGCTGCGGCCGGGCATAGAGCTTCGGCTTCTTGCGGGCGCAGGCGATGACACCCGCTATGGCGGACCTGACCAGGACGAGGCCCGCGCGCTGCAGCAGTTCGACTGCCTTGCCGCTCATACCAGGGGCTTCCGGTAAATCCGGTATTTCTTGTACATCCGAGCACCCGCTTCCTCTATCAGGGTGTTGATCGATTCGTTGTCCTCGAGGGTCCATCCCATCTCCAAATACTGATATTTCTTCTGTTTCCTGGCGATTTCATAGATGTGGTGAAAGGCGAGCATGGGAATCCCCAGCTGCCGGTACTTCTCTTTCACCCCCAGCATGAGACAGCGCAGTCCTTTGATCTCATGCCGGAACAGCAGGTATTTCAGCCAGCCGAAGAGACCGATGCGACCGTTGAGACGCTTGATGAGCGGGTTGATGTCCGGGAAAATGACGCAGACCGCCGCGGGCTCGTCGTCGTAGGTGATAAAGAAGGCCAGGTCCGGATCCGCGAAGGGCATGACGCTCTTTTGAATGTCCCGCATCTCGGGTCCGGTCAGGGGGACGAAACCCCAGTTGCCGGCCCAGGAGTCGTTGTAGATGTCCAGGATCAGGTCGAACTCGGCGTCCTCTTCCTTGGGCCGGAAGGGCCTGATCCTGATCCCCTTCTTCCTGGTGATCCGATCGGCCAGGCTCTCCATCCAGTCGGGAAGCTGGTAGGCGTTGTCGATCAGGAACGCCAGCAGGTCCTTTTCCTTGGCAAAGCCGCACGCCTCGATCAGCGCCGGGTAGTAGGGCGGGTTGTAGGACATGGTCAGGGCCGGCAGATACTGGAACCCCTCGATGAGCATTCCGCTCTCGTAATTGGTGGATGGGCTGAGCGGGCCCCGCAGGAAGGTCATCCCCTTGGTGGACAGCCACTTTTCGACGCTGGCGAAGAGGGCCGCCGCGGCCTCCTGGTCGTCGGCGCACTCGAAGAACCCCCAGACGCCGGCCTTTTCCCCGTGGTATTCGTTATTGCGGCTGTCGATAATCCCCGCGATCCTTCCCACGCTTCGGGAACCGCGCCGAGCCAGGAACAGCACCCGCTCGGAGAACTCCCAGAAGGGGTGCTTGCCGGGTTCCAGCATCCGGCGCACTTCCTTCTTGAGCGGCGGGACCCAATTCGGGTACCCAGCGTAGAGCTTCCAAGGGAGATCAATGAAGTCCCTGAGTTCCGATCCACCTTCCACTGTAATTATCTGTACGCCGATCGACATCGTCCCTCCGTGAAGAATTCCTTGAAATGGTGCAGGCTGCATGACGGGCAGGCTCGCCGCGGAGCTGGCTCCCCGGTCCGCGGGGATGGCGCGGTTGCTTTTAGCGCCGATGCGGTGTATTAACACTGTCATGCGCCCCGTCCTGAGACCGTCCGATCTGCTGACCTTTTTCTTTCTGACCCTAATCGGCTGCCTTGCTGTTTATTCCGCGCCGGTGAACCCGGCTTGGGCCGGACTCCTGGCGACCTGCGCGCTGCTTGCCCTCGCCGTTCTGGCGGCTGCCGCCTATCGCACCAGGGTAAACCCGGCACGAAAGGGGCTCTACCTGTCGGTAGCCGCCTCGACCTTTACGGTGCTTTTTATTTTCAACGGCCTGGGGGAGCTCATCGCGAGCCTGCATACAGGAACCTGCGACGGCTTTCTGATCTCCGTCGACCACGCGATCTTCGGCGTCCATCCAACGGTCTGGATGGAACGGCTGATCAGCCCGACCCTGTCGACGCTGCTCCAGTTCGCCTACCTCAGTTATTACGGCATCCCCCTCGCGCTCGGCTGTACGCTCATCGCCAGGGGCAAGTTCGAGGATTTCGAAGAGGTTCTGTTCGGCATCCTGCTCTGCTTTTATCTCTCCTACCTGGGCTACCTGCTCTTCCCGGCCATCGGCCCCCGCTTTACCCTGAGCCAGTTCCAAACCTCCGGTCTGCAGGTGCCCCCCTTCATCGAAGCGCTCCAGAATGGGCTGAACGGCCTGGAAAAGAACAAGACCGACGCCTTCCCAAGTGGCCACACCGCGGTCTCGCTCCTCACCCTCTACTACGCCTGGGCCAAGGGCGTGAAACCGCTTTTTGCAGTCCTGGCGCCGCTGGTGGCGGCTCTGGTGGTCTCGACGGTCTACCTCCGATACCACTACGTCATCGACGTCCTGGGCGGGATGGCTCTGACGGGGGTGACGATAGCGCTGGCGCCGGCGCTCAGGCGCCGGCTTTCGGGAGCGCGGTTTACGAGATAACGCCGAGCGCCCTGCCGACCTTTTGGAACACGTCGAGCGAGCGATCCAGCATCTCGTCGGTATGGGTCGCCATGTAGCTGGTGCGGATCAGACACCGGCCAGGGGTCGTCGCCGGCGGGATGACCGGGTTTGCGAACACGCCTCCATCGTTCAGTGCCTTCCACATCATAAAAGCCCGGTCCATCTGCCCCATGAAGAGCGGAATGATAGGGGTCTCGGCCACACCGGTGTCAAAGCCCATCTGCTTGAACGCCTGCATCATCTTGTTGGTATTATGCCAGAGCCGCTCGCGGCGCTCCGGCTCCCCGCTGATGACGTCGAGTGCAGCGATGACCGCAGCAACCGAAGCCGGCGGCGGGCTCGCGGAGAAGATGAGGGGGCGCGAGGTGTGTTTCATGTAGTGGATCACCTCTTCGTTTGCCGCGATGAAGCCACCGATGGACCCCAGAGACTTACTGTAGGTGCCCATGATGATGTCGACTTCCTGCTCCAGCCCGAAATGTTCCGCCGTGCCGCGCCCGGTCTTGCCGAGTACCCCGACGCCGTGGGCGTCGTCCACCATGAGGCGCGCCCCGTACTTGCGGCACAGCTTCAGGATGCCCGGCAGCGGAGCGATGTCCCCTTCCATGCTGTAGACCCCGTCCACCACGACGAGCTTGCCGCGCCCCGCGCTTTCCTTCAGAGCCCATTCCAGGCTTGCCAGGTCACTGTGCCTGAACTTCCTGGTCTCGGCATAGGAGAGCCGGCAGGCGTCGATGATGCTCGCGTGGTCCAGCTTGTCGACGATCACCACGTCGTGCTTGCCGGCGAGACAAGATATGATCCCGAGGTTGGTCTGGTATCCGGTGGAGAAAGTGAGCGCCGCCTCCTTGCGGAAAAAGGTCGCCAGCTTATCCTCCAGCTGCACATGGAGGTCGAGGGTCCCGTTCAGCAGGCGGGTCCCCGCGCAGCCGGTGCCGTACTTCTTCACGGCCTCAATGGCGGCCTCCTTCACCTTGGGGTGGTTGGTGAGCCCGAGGTAGTTGTTGGACCCGAGCATGATCAGCTTCCTCCCCGCGATGGTCACCTCGGGGCATTGCTCGCCTTCCACCGCCTGGTAATAGGGGTACACCCCGGCGGCAATGGCCTCGCGCGCGGTAGTAAACTTCCGGCATTTGTCGAAGAGATCCAACGTCCGTGATTCCAGTGCCCTGAGCGGTGCCGGCGCTTCTGCTACAGCCAATTGTTTTTTCTGTACCAGTTCCATGTTAGCTCCAACCCTTTTTGAAGGGGATACTCCGCGTGAAAGCGGAGCTCGTTCTCTATCTTGTCCGTGGCGCACAGCCAGTAGCGCTGGGCGGCTTCCCTAAGTTTTTGCCGGTTTAAAAGTGCGGGATTGTTGGTGAACAGGCTGCCCCATTCGGAAGCGAGGCCGAGGAGCCAGGCCGCGGGGTACGGTAGTTTGAGGTTGCGGGCCGTGACTAAGCCGGTTGAGAGCAGCAGGTCCCTGAATTCCGATCCGGCATAGGACCTCCCCTCCGCGACAAAATACACGCTGCCGCTGGGCGTTTCGAGCTCGGCGGCCAGGAGCGCCGCTGCTGCCAGGTCCCCGACGTAGCAGAGATTGAGGTAGCGCTCCCCGCCGTTTAGCTCCAGTGTCAGGCCGCGGCTGGCCCAGCGAAACAGCTGGAACAGGTCCCGATCCCTTGGTCCGTAGACCACCGGGGGGCGCAGGATCACGACGGGGAAACGATCCTGGCAGGCGTGCGCCTCGTCTTCGGCGAGCAGCTTGCTCCTGCCGTAATCGGTCAGGGGATGTGCCGCGTCTTCCTCGCGCACCGGCTGTCCGTCGGGGCTCGGCCCCGCAGCCGCCTGGCTGGATATCAGGATGAATTTTTCCAGTCCGGGGGCGTGACGCCCGCAGGCTTCCAGCAGATGCTTGGTGCCTAACTGGTTCACGCTGTAATAGTCGCGGGGCTGCCGGGCTTTGGTGAGGCCGGCGCAGTGGAACACGATCGAGACGCCCTGGACGGCGGCGGCCAGCGACTCGGGCTCCCTGCAGTCACCCTGGATCAGGCGCACCCCGCTACCCTCAAGCCAGCCCAGCTGCCGGGGGTTGCGCACCAGACAGTTCACATCATAGCCTTGACTTCGCAACAGCTCGACCAGGTGACTTCCTATAAAGCCAGTTCCGCCCGTGACAAGCACGCGTCGTGACACTCTTGGTGCCATTCAGCCTCCCTCAAAGATGTGCTGGCAGCTCACAAAGGGTTTCCCCTGGTTCGGCAACTCAGAAGTTCCCCTGCCATAGTGGATTCATTCCAGCACAATCCCAGTCAACAAGATAAGCCGGAAAAACGGTGCCAGTGGGAACAGTTTCAGTACGACAGCGAAAGCTTTGGGCTTAACTTATGATGTAACTTATTGAGCAAGTATCCTGCCAAGGGCCAAAGAGGAAGCGTGCTTGGAATATTCCGCGATATAACAGGGGATTGTGCTATCAGGTATGCCACCAACCGGAGGTGAAGTCTCAGAATTTACCCGCCATATATGGCAGAACTTCCACATGCTGCGGGTGGCGGCCTTGAACCAGCCGCAATCCGGATCGCTCGCCGCCCTTGCCAGAGGTGATAATTCCTCGAATCTACCTTCAATAAATGAGGCGTGCCTTGGTCAGCGCATTACTAGGGGGGTAGTGGGGGACTTGACAGGGGGTTTCACGAGGCCCGAGAATACCGCAACGTTAAAGCCCACTAAACTGCCGATTGCAAAGGGGATTATTTTAGGTAGCCGCCAGGTCAGGTGGCGTGGCCCATTTTCTGGGGGGGAGGAATCCGGCCGGTCTTAAGCCGCGTAGCGTTTAGGCGCAGGGGCATGGTGCCGCCCTGCCCTGGGCAGGTAATTCGGGAGATAACGGGCTGTCAGGTGAGCTTTTGCGGCAACCGTCATATATGAGAGTTTTGCCATACTCGGCGGATTGAGCCGGCGTGCCCCGGCGCCGTGCCCCAGCGCCGTGCAGCGGCTTAGGGGCCCACCCGCTCAGCTACCTCGCTCAGCTACCCGATCAGCCGCCGCCCTGCCCGGTCGCCAGTCCGTAGAAAAGCAGCGCCGAGGCGGCGCACATGACGAGCGCCGCCAGCAGCAACCCTGCGTTACTGAACCATCCCAGCTTTTCCTGCCCCATGATCTTTTCGCTGTTACCGAGCACCACGAGCAGAACCACCAGGACCGGGGAGAGCACGCCCTGCAGCACGTTGGCCCAGAACATGAGCTGCACCGGATCGAGGCCTATCATGGCAAGGAGCAGGCTCACGAACAGTCCCAGAGTCAGGATCAGGTAAAACCCCTCGTTTTGCCAAGGCTTCTTCGACAAGCCGGAGGGCCAGCCAATGGTGCCGGCCACGCCGTACGACGCGCTTGCCAGTAGCACCGGAATGGCTATCAGCCCGGCCCCGATGAGCCCCAGGGCGAACAGGTACTTGGCAAAGGGGCCGACCAGCGGCTCCAGAGCCCGGGCGGCATCGAGCGCCGTGTGGATCTGCCGGTGGTTGGTGAACAAGGTCGCCGCGGTGGAGACGATGATGAAGTAGGCGACCAGGTTGCCGCTGACGACGCCCGCGGCTATGTCAATGGCGGCGAGCCGGAACTTTTTCCTGATCGAACCGGAGCGCTTCTGCTCTTTTTCTCCCTGCACCTGCCAGAAAATCGTGTAGGGGGAGATGGTCGCGCCCAGTAGGGCTACCGCGGTGCTGACACTGGCAAAGCCGAAATCCAGGTGGGGAACCAGGGTATTACTCAGCACGGCGTGCCAGTCCGCCTTGGAAAAGAACGCCGTGAGCAGGTAGGCCACGAACACCATGCTCAGCGCCAGGAAGATCTTTTTGATCGCCTCGAAGTTCTGGTACACCGTGACATACCAAAGCCCCAGGGCGACCGGCGCCGCGAACCAGACCCAGTGCACGCCGGTGATCAGTTCGAGGCCGGAACTGATAGCCACCAGGTCCGCTGCGATCAAGGCGATATTCGCGACGATCAGCACCAGGACGGCTGGTAGCGCCAGTTTCCTGCCGTAGTGCTCCCTGAGGATGTCGGCCAGCCCTTTTTGCTGGATGCGGCCGATCTTGGCGCTGGCGAATTGCACGGCCTGCAGCAAAGGAGTTGAGAGCAGCATGAGCCAGAGATGGCCGTAGCCGTTCTGGGCGCCGTCCAGCGAATATGAGGCTACGGCCGAGGCGTCGTTGCCCGCCATCCCCGACAGCATGCCCGGCCCCAACACCTGTAATATTTCCTGATTAGCAATGATCTTCCGCCAGCCTCAACCAGCCCTCTGGGCGCCTGCCAGTTCGGGCAGCTGCTTTGATGAACCTGGGAAGCATGGCGGCCAGATCGAAGCGGTGATTGAAGCGATATT
>Ga0316227_1000219_pt1 | contig 90325 bp, 139 predicted proteins | sample TBH18019metaG_FD_206012 | JGI IMG/M metagenome (GOLD analysis project Ga0316227, IMG submission 206012) | Freshwater microbial communities from Trout Bog Lake, Wisconsin, USA - TBH18019 | ecosystem: Environmental > Aquatic > Freshwater > Lake > Hypolimnion/Profundal zone | place: USA: Wisconsin... | reverse complement strand
AAGCTGCGTTACCAAGCATTGAAAAAGCTTACGATGCTAATGAAGCTGCTAAAGTTGCTGCCGCTAAAACAGAATCTGATATGTCTGAAGCACAACGTAAGTTTGCTGAAGGTGACGTTGACGGTGGCTTTAAAGATTATGACTCCGCCCTACGGAATAAAACAGAGCTTGATGTGGCTAGAATTCATGCTAATGCTGCTGGTCAATCTGCTGCTATCGAAAGTAAAGCAATTCAAGACCTCATGAATACTCAAGGTATTTCTTATGGCGAAGCTTATAAACAAGTTAAAGGTTTAGATGCTAGAGATGCTACAGCTAGAATGACCGCCATGTATCATGCCGACAGCATATTAAATCAAGATACTAAGTATATGGCGCTTAAAATGAGTAAGAAGCCAGAAGACCAGCAAGCTGCACGTGCTATGCGTGAAGGCATGATTCAAGATTATATGCAGGCTTTAGGACCACAAGGTACAGGACCACAAAATGCGGCTAAAAACACTGGTACGGCTAACACCGCCGGAGCACCAGTAACTACCAAAGCGGAGTATGATAAGCTACCATCTGGAGCACATTATGTTGCGCCTGACGGTACCGTTCGTGTTAAAGGTTAAGGATAACCATGGCTGATTTTTGGCAGAATGATGTTGTTGCTAACAAAGCACCGGCAGCTGATAACTTTTGGGAAAAAGATAAAGCGGTAGAGGCCGCCCTTAAAAAAGAAGAAGAGCCAGAAAAAGAAGCTACTACAGTTAGTCAATTAGTAGGTGGATTTAAACAAGTCGGTGCCGACTACGATACATTTTTAAAATCTTTAATGTCTCCTAATGAGGCAGCTAAAGAAGCGGCTAAACGCCAAGAAGAAATACAAAAAGAAACAGGCCACGTTCGTGGGCTTGATGAACTAAGTGAAGCGTATAAAAACGACGGCATTATTGGTGCTGTTGGAGAAGTCGCATCACAAGCGCCTGGCGCTATCGCATCTAGTACAGGTCAAATGTCTACGGCTATTGCTGGTAACGTAGGGGGCGCTGCAATTGGTACTGCGATTATGCCTGGTATTGGTACAACTATCGGCGGATACCTTGGCGGTGCTTTAGCTTTATTTCCACAATTTTATGCAGAAAACTTAGCTGAACAGGCTAGAGATCAGCAAGAAAAAGGGGAACCTGTTGATGTTAATAGAGGCAAAGCTGCATTAGCTGCTGCCGGTCAAGCCGGTTTAGAAGAAGCTGGTATGGCATATGCCTACGGCAAAAACTTACTTAAAAGCATTGTCGGCAAAATGCCTGTTACTGCGGTAGAAAAAGCTGCGGCCCAAGAAGCTCTTGTTGAATCTGCAAAATCTACATTGGCTTCTGTTGCTAAAGGTGCAGGTAAAGTAGCTTTAGAAGAATCATTTGTTAACCCAGCACAAGATATTTTACAGCGTGCCCAAGCTGGAGAAGACTTATTTTCTAAAGAAGCTATTGAAGGGTACGGAGCAGCTATTTACGGTAGTATTTTACAATCACCATTAGGTGCTGTTGGTGGGTTACATGAAACACGGGCAGCTAGAAAAGAGTTAGCGGCAAAAGGATTAGATAGAAATGGTCAGCCTCTACCAACACCACCCGCAGATAATAACGCTTTCACGGAGGCTACAAACTATGAAAATACTGGAAATGTCGCCGGAACAAGTGAGCCTGGCGTTTCTGTGCCTGGAGAACAAGGCGGAGCCGAGTCAGGAATTGCAGGAACTACCGCCGGAGGCATGGGAAGAACTGAGCTACCTGCTGGCGGTGTTACAACACGAGAAGAAGAACTCGACAATAAATTAGAAGAAGTAAATAAAAAAATAAATAGCGCTCGTGCTTATATTAAAGATATAAGTGAAGTTGATCCTAACGATGAACGGGTCGACCAAGCAAAAGAACATTTATTTGGGTTACAAGAAGAAGCTAAATCTTTAGAGCAAGCACGTGCAGAAGTTAAATCTGAACCAGTAGAAGCTGAAGAAGAACCAAAAATTGCCGTAGTCGGCGCACGTAAGCCAAAAGCACCAGGCCAAATTGGGTTTGATTTTAATGCGCCCGAACAACCAGCCCCAGAAGAAATGACCGTTCCGCCTGCTAAAGAAGCGGGTATGCAACTAGAACAGCAAGGCAAGCTGCCAGAAATGAAAGCGCCCGAGCCTATTGAAGAACCAGAGACGGCTCGTATGAATCTGGTCGGCCCAGCCGAAAATGTAATGGCTCCCATTACAACTTTTTTTAATAGCATTAAACCTGCCACCATAACACCAGAACAAGTTTCTCAATACCACAATAACGTTAAGGGTTTCCTTAATGACGTTGCCGAATTTGTTGGTGGTAAAAGTACAGAAGAAGTTAAACGTTATCAAGAAGAAGGGCAACCAGAACCTACGCCCGTTACTGGTCCAGATGTAAGCGCTCCATTAGAGCCAGGCCCAGAACTTGATAAACGCATGGCAGTTTTAAATAATTTCTTTGATAGCCTAAGCCTTGCACCAAAAGAAAAAGAAGCTTTAACTTCTGGTCTGGTTAAGCAATTACCTGGCATGTCGGTTACTGACCAAACAAATGCTTTTAGAAGTTTATTACGTTTACCTAATATAAATACCGTACGTGGTATTAAAGAGCTGCGTGAAAAGTTTTATGATGCAGTATCTAGGTATGATCGCCGCCGTACAGGTCAAGATGATTCTGCGCTGCCATATAGCTCTAGAGATACTATGCGTAGCACCGACCCATTGGTCGAGAGACGTATTAATAAAGCCATTAGAGATTTAGAAAATATACCTAAAGATGAAAGAACTTCAGCAGATAATGCTGCGCATACTTACTTTAGAGCTTGGCCATATATAACTGCAATGCGCTCGGCTGCGTTTGATTTAGCCGTTCCGTTTAATAGCCGCTCTAATGGTAGTACATATGCAGGGCAAACATCTGAGACAGCTAAAGAATTTGCTAAGTGGGTAGAAGAAAATTTACCTGCCCAAGAGTTCCGCCGCTTTGAAGCTACAGTTAACGAATACAAACGTGAGATTGCACGTGCTGATCAAGCCATAGAAAACATGAACAAACGCCAGCAAACTGGCAAAGTTGGTACTATCTATGAAAGAATGTTAGGCCGAGCACCTACTGGAAAAGTACCGGGTGTGTTCGATGCTGGTTTAAATAAAAAGCCTGGCGAAGTTGTTAAGCTAGATCCAAAAGACTTTTATCAATTACACCCAGGCGTTGTAGCTAAAATACAACAGGGCGATTTAAAAGGTGCATTAACTTTACTGGCTAAAACCCCTAGCCCACAAGCTAGTAATAAAGTTAAGTTTAACGCTAAGTTAGCTCAGCGTTTGCTTGATCTGAATTTGCAGACTTCTTTGCTTACTGACAATCAAGAAACTATGGCAGTCCGTTTAGTTAAAGAAGCCAATGGTCAACGCCGCATGGTGCTTCAACATTTCCAAAGCTACGAGTGGGGCAATGAGCTTATTAAAAAATATGGTTTAGATAAATCCCCTACTAATGAACAAAACATTAGAGACATATATAAAGGCTTATCAGAAATAGCTGTTAATAAACCTAATATATCTATCGAAGAGTTTTCTCCTATTCTTGCACAATTTAACAAAGCGCTAGAGGCTTTTCATGATGCTGTTGTAACACTAGATTCACCTGGTATTTATGTAGATGCTTGGAATACTATTAATTTAAATAGTAAAGCGTTTGGTTTTAGTGAGGGTGTTTTCTTGCATGAATTAACCCACGCTGCTACTTACTATTCTTTAGATGAGCAAAACTATAACGATCTAAGCCAGCAACAAAAAGAAGCTGTTAATGAATTAAAAGAACTATATGCCCATGCAACTGAACAGTTTGATAAGCATATGGTTAAAGGTTTGACAGATAATAAATACATTGAAGTAAATGGTCGTAAATTTATATATGATGAAATTTATTATGGCTTTAACAACATTCATGAGTTTGTAGCAGAAGCCTATTCAAATTGGGAATTCCAAGACTATCTAAAAGCCATGAAGTATCGTGGCACTGACACTGGTTTATGGAGCAAGTTTGTTCAAAGCGTTATTAAGTTATTTAAATTAGATAACGTATTAGGGTATACCCTAGCCCATGCCGATGCTATTATGCGTCCTACTCCTGTAGTCAATGGCTATGTAGCTAGTCCAGCGGTTGTACCTGCCAAGATACGCACGGTACTATCTGGGATGATGCCGACTAACCCAGGTAATCTTGGTTACGTTAATAATTTGTTTAATGGTAAACCCGAATTTAGTATGGCTAAAGATGCCATAAAAAACTTTTTAACCAGCGTTAATGATACTGCTCGTCAATATTATTTGGGTGCTTTTACTTTACGTCAGTTAGATGAAATTATTGGACGCCGTATTCCACAGGTTCGTGAATTTATTAATAGCACCGAACGCATGCTTGATAGCCGCAATCAACAACTAGAAAAAACAAGGGACATTATTAACCCTTGGATGGAATGGCAAAACAAAAATCCAAAAGAAAGCGAGAAGCTTAATGCTTTGATGATTGACTCTACTTTACTTGGTGAAGATCCTGACGCTAAAAACGGCAAAACTTCTGATAAAGATATTAATGACGCATGGAATAACCTAAGCGACCAGGCTAAAGATATATACCGAAAGGTTCGTGATTTTTATAAACAACAATATGAAAATTACGTATCAATAATTCTTGATAATAAAAAACAATCTATGCTAGGCGCAGGTTTTAGTGAAGCCGATATTGCTGCACACGATAGAATTAAAAAGTTAAATATTACTGGTATTAAAGAACTACGTGCTCGGCTTGAGAAAAAAGGTCTAGCTGAACCAGATATACGTGCAACTATTGCTGCTGGTATAAAAGAAGCATTATTAGCTAAAGGGTTTACTAATGAAGAAATTGATGCACACAACCAGTTGTTTGCTATTGAAGATCACTTTGCTCGTAATAAAGTAGAACCATATTTCCCAATTCGTCGTTTTGGTAAATTCTCAGCTCAATTCTTTAAGGGCAAACAAAAAGAATTTTATACATTTGAATCGTCTTTTGCACGTGATAAATTTGTAAGAAAACGTTTAGAAGAATTAGGTAAGACATTTGATCGTCAAAATGATTTGCATTTGGGTAATTCTATACAAGATTTAACTTCATCTAACTTGCAAGACTTTGAGTTTTTAAAAAATCTTAAAGACATGATTCAAAATACTCAGGGTGCTGATACTACAGAATTACGTGGCAATTTAAATGACGCTTTGGACCAGCTTTATTATTTGACGCTTCCAGATAAAAGCGTACGTAAGATGTTCCTTAACCGTAAAGGAACTGCTGGTATGGATAAAGATATGCTTCGTGCCTTTGCGCAGTCGGCGTTTCATATGGCCTATCAACAATCTCGTTTTAAGTTTAGCCGTGAACTATCTGGTCACTTAGAAAGAGCACGCCAGTTTGCTTTTGATAAAGGCGACATAGAAGGTAAAGTAGATAAGGACTACGTAAAAGAATTAAGCGAGCGCTACAAATTAATTATGAATCCGCCAGATAGCGGCCCCGTTGCAGGGTTCTTATCCGGTGCTTCTTTTGTATGGTACATGACCTCACCAGCTTCGGCTATAACAAATATGTTAGGTGTACCAGCAGTAGGCTTTCCGGTAATATCCGCACGCTACGGTGCTGGAGGAACTGCACGAGCTATGAGAGACTACGCATCTAAGTTTATGAAATCTGGACTGCGTGATGCCGACGGCAATCTTAACTTCTTCTCACTATCTAATAACGAAAATATCCTATCTAAACTAGAGCGGGAAGCCTATGATCAGTTTGTAGCTGATGGATTATTAGATGTTACATTGCCACACGACATTGTCGGCTTAGCCGAAACACCATCTAATCTATATAAAGCACGGTTTCAAAAGGCTATGAACTGGGTTAGTATGCCGTTCCATGTAACAGAACGTGCCAACCGTGAGATTGTAGCTATGACTTCTTATAAGTTAGCATACGAAAAGTTTATGTCCAAAGGATATAGCGAGAAAGCTGCACAAGAAAAAGCTATTGAAACAGCTAAAGATTTAACATATAAATCAATGTTTGATTATTCAACATTAAATAAACCTCGTTATTTCCAAAACCCAAGCTTAAAAGTAATTTTGCAATTTAAACAGTTCTCTCAGCAAATGACTTACTTATTAGCTCGCAGTGCTTATGAATCTATTGGTAAACAGTATTTGCCATATAAAGATTTAGTTGCTATGGAGAATGAGGCAAAGAATAATCGTACTAAGTTTGATCCTAAAATGCAGGAAATGCTTAATGATCTTCGTAGTATTCGTGAGTCTATTAGAGAAGACCATAGGCAGAATAAACCTGGGCTTCCTCCACTTACAGAAGATGAACTGGCTAAAGCTACCGATGACTTTATAAAAGAAACTAGAAGAGAAGCTAGAGCACGTCTTGCTGGAACTTTAGGTATGACTGCAATTTTTGCTGGGGCTACGGGTTTACCCTTATGGTGGTTGGTATCCGGAATTATGAACGCCATGCACGCAGTTTTTGGTGATGAGGACGATACATGGGATTTTGACAACTGGTTTAAGAACTGGTGTGCCCATACCTTTGGTGGCTTTGTAGGTGATTCTATATCCCGTGGCATAATATCTCAGACTCTTGGGGCTAACGTAGCCGACCGACTTAGTTTAAATGACCTATGGTTTAGGGATGCTCGTAAGAGTCCTGATGAAGTAACGGCTATGCAGAACTTTGTATTTAATGCTCTTGGTCCCACAGCGGGACTAGCTATGAGCTTTGCCGACGCATCTAAACAATGGAGAGAAGGTAATCTTGAGCGAGCTATAGAAACAGCCAGCCCAGCCTTTGTTAAGAACTTCCTAAAGGGCGGACGGTTTGCGGTTGAGGGTAGGGCCACAACCTTGCGTGGAAATGAGCTTGTAGGCGACATTACGGGGGCCGAAGCAGGATGGCAAGCATTAGGGTTTACCCCAGAACGTGTAGCCCAAAGACAGAAGGCCGACATTGAAATGAAAGCGGCTGAGCAGCAAATACTTAACCGCCGTCAATCTTTGCTAGATGCATTCTTTATGGGTATAGATAACCAAGATGCTGATATGGTAGACCGGACTATGGAGAGAATAGGGCAGTTTAATTTAGCTAATCCAGGTGTTGCCATTACCGGTAGAAACTTAAGCCGTTCGGTACGTGGTCGCTTTAAGCAACGTATCTTAGCCGAAACTACAGGCGGTATACCAATTAATAAGAAATTGATTGGGGAGCTTAGCAGCATGGGCGACTACGGCGATCCCGACGAATAAAAAACCCCACCGCTAAGGTGGGGTAAACGGAATCAACCGAGGAAAACGAAGTAGCCCAAAGAAAGACTACGTGGTAATAATACTACAAAATCCGCCAAACCCGCAAGCCACTAATACCTTTTTCCACTACAACCCTAGTTTTTATTTCATATCCTAAGCGTCTTGTAGTTTTTAAAATGGTAGCCTTAGCCCCTTCTGTATCCAAACAAGGGATAAAAAAGGAAGAACCTATTACAAAGTTTTTCCAATTAACTCGGAAGTCCAGACCGTGGATCAACATCTACAGTAGCATTCTTGGCTTCTTCGATAAACTGGTCAGTGTCTTGGAAGTGGGCATTATTCATATCAAACAAAAATGCGTCCACAGTCGGCGACGTAATCTTAGTGCCTTTACCTAGTCGCTTATTAACCTTACCCAAAAATGCTTTATCAGCTTGCAAAGAAGTTAGCACATCTTTTAAAGTAATCTGATTGTCAGAACAATACTTACGGAACTGTTTAGCGCTAATATAAATATGCTTATTATCCGGTTCAATTCGTACAAACAAATCATTAAACTTAGGTTCAAGAATAGGTAGCTGTTCCATGCCAGAACGCTTATCAGCTTTACCATTAATGACTAATATGGCTGCACGATGATGGTTCATAAATTCACCAATTACGCTAGAGTTGTTTTGTGCAGGCATCTTAACTTCAGTGCGCATTACTTTAAGTTCTTTAACTATCCAATCAAAGACACGTTTAATATCGAAGTCAATAATTTTTAAGTCTTTAGCAATCAAAGCCCCAGCAATATTACATGCGCATATAGCAGACCAGAAACGTTCTCTGTTTGTTAGGCCGACAGCCTTGTCCAAGCGTTGTTGAACTTGCATAACTAGGTCAATGGCCGACTCTAAGTCGCTTACCAAATACTTAGCATACTCCACACCAGCATGCCCATAATTATCGTACAAACGATTAAATATAACGTCGGCTTCTTCTTTAGTAAGATTTCCAGTAAGTTCAATTTTGTACTCCAGTAGTCGCATGAATTCGCCATCAGGCGTAGATTTTAAAGATGACAATTTGTCATAGAAAGATGCATTAGAACTGCACAATACTATGGTCGCCCATTTAGTAGCATTAACCCGTTCAGCATTAGTATGCTGTTGCATCCGGTTTTTGCCCCGACCTTGCGATGCGCTATAAGCTAAGTCAGAAAAGTGGTCGCCTGATAGTTTAGTTACCTCATCAATCGTTACAGGCAAATTATTCATTACACCCATACGGTGAATGATGGCATTCATAGTATCTTTCCACTGTAACATTAACTCTTCTGGATGACCCCATACGCTGTTACACATCTTGAGAATAGTAGACTTACCTGTACCTGAGGTGTTGTTAATCAGATTGATAATGCCGCCTTTAAAATTTAAATGTTTAAGTAGCGGCGCACCAAACGCAGTAAAGAAACCAAACGCATGTGGTTCAAACCCTTCGGCATCGTAGACCTTAATTGTTTTCTTCCAAGCATCATAGTCACCTGCTGGTTTTAACCAATCAGATAATGATCCTGTTGCTACAGATGGCGGACTATACGCAACTCTATCTGCAGATATTTCTTGTTCACCAATAATAAACTTTGTATCTTTGTCGGCCCAGCCAAATTGATTTCTCATAACTTCTAGCTCCATTTTATGTTGTAAATTTTTAGCAGATACAATGACATACGTCATAACTGCTTCCATTTGTTTTTTCCCGCCAAGCACACCATAAAAACCTAGCTTTTCTTTTAATTTATCCAATGACATTACGTCGGTAGCTGGCAAAGAAAATTCTTTTACGCCATCTCTTGGCAAATGCAATCTAAACCAAAGTGACTCGCCTTTGGCTGGATCATATAAACGTTTGACTATATAGAAGTCATGTTCATAAATGTTTATCGCATCGTCGCCGTTTTCATCGTCTTGAATCCGGACATAAACGCCACCATTTTTGCCCCGAAAGTAAGGGAACGGGTAATCTGGAATTTCGAAAACTTCTTCTTTACCATTCTCGTTCTCTTCCACGACGACATTATCTTCTGACTCAGCAATTTCGGATCCGAGCTGGATCGGAGAAGAAATCTTGCCCTTGTGCGGGCATTCCGTGCACGACGTTGGGTTAAGCTTTTGAAATATGTTGCATGTATAAGGGCCCTTTGTCGAACGAGCTTTACGCTCTGTTGACTCCGGTGAATACTCGGGATGCCCCGATGATATTTGGTGTATCGCTGTGTCATGATCTACGCAGTGAGCTGCAATCGACAGCCCTGCCCTCCATAATGGTTCTTCAATTGTGTCTTGGTTTACTACAATGTTTTCAAGCTGGGCACATCCTTTGCCATTCATGGTTTTAATCATGATGGTTTTAAAGCGGCTTTGCTTATTACCTAACAATGCTAAGGCTGACTCGCTCATTTGGCGAGGTACCCAATCAGGGGCTATCAACACGCCGATGGTAGCTTTAATAGCTTCGTACTCAAGCTCAGGTTCAACCGCCAATATTTCTACAGGCAAACCCTCTTCATCTTTAAAGTTAAGTGTGCCGGGTACACGTAGGATAGATGCGTTGTCGGCAGTGCGTGATGGGTCAGCATGGAACTCATATTCTTCGCACAATGTTTTAAGACGTTCAGCTACTGGCTTCCACTGTAATCGGTCGACTACAGTTGTTAATCTCCAATACGCATGTATGCCACGCCCTGAATTGACAATCGTCGGCAAAGGTAGGTGCACCTTTGCACAGAACTCCTTGAGTGCCGATAAGCCTTCAGCTTGGTCTGCATATGGTTTGCCTAAACCACAATCGACGTCAATCCAAAATGCTTTAATTAAATTGCCGTTAGGCTGTATGCGCCCTTCTTTTGGATCAATATACTTAGCACAAGCAAAATACACGTTGCATTTTTCTTGTAGCAGTTTGTCAATCTGCGTCTCTGCCTCAGCAAGAGTTGCATGAAATGTTTGTACTGGGGGTTTTGACCCATCTTGCCGTAAGCCGACTATGCAGTAATGCCCCTCCCCTTCGGGTGGTAACACCTTGTCTAATAGATCTGTTGTAGGCACTTAGATTTGTTCTAATAAAAAGTCTTGGACTAACTCAGCTTTACGTGGGTGAGGTTTAGACACACCAGTAAACCATGAATAAATAGTCATGCGAGATACCTTGAAGTACCTCGCAATCCTATCAACCGGAACGTCGTTTTTAATACACCACTTGCCAAGCTGTACCCCAACTAGGTCAGGGTTAGCAGCTTGGATGGCTTGTACTAAACGATAACTATAACCTCTTAAACTCATTCTGAATCGTCGGTAGACCAACCACTCATCACGGCTTTGAGATCACGTTTAGGTGTAGGCTCGGCTTTCTTTTCAACACGTTTTTTTGGCTCTTCAATTTCAGTTTCAACTGCATTTAAAACTGGATCTGCCATTTTTGGTGCTGGAGCAGCTAGCTTCTTAACGCCGTCGGCCTGCGCAACCGTCATAGTAATAGCGTTTATAGATGCTGGAGTTTCACTTAACTTCTTAGCCTGTTCCCACTCGTGCTTCTCTAAGAAACGTACTGGGCGGAAGAACAACTTACCTACTGTAGAGTCTTCATCAAACCGCATTTCAGTAACCAAGTTAATTAAGTTGTAGCCTTGTGAGCCAACATACTTAGCGTATTGGTTAAATGGCATGTGATCTAAATCGCCAGGATCTTTCATGTCGTAAAAAATCGATTTGGATTGCAATGTCATTTGATAAACATCGCCTTCCAAATCAGATGCCAACGCTACTGCAATTCGGCGGTTCTTACGACAAGCTTTAGTATTACCTTGACCGGAACCGTTAATGTCTTGTGGACATCCTACGCAAGCAGAAGCTTGTGGTTCTTTAACAGATGGATCAGGTTTCTCACCGTCGTTAGACCAGCAGTCAGGTGGTGCAGCATCAGCTTTAGGATCCCATGCTTTAGCATAGAACGTTCTTGAGATATGCTTAGATGCATTAACAATTACAACTTCCAACTTATCGCTGTTTGTTTTAGAAATATCAGATCCATTTACTTTTAATACAAATCTATTATTCCCAAGAGCAATCCGCTTAACTTGCGCACCACCACCCGATAGGGCTTTGGTTACATCATCAAGCTGAACCTCTTTAAGGTAGTCAGGTAGTTGTTGATTAAAAAGGGCGACGTTACTCATTTGCTTCTCCTTACGGTAATAGCGTATGTGCGATCCACATTAAGTCCGGCGGGATGCAAATCCGGATTCTCCTCCAAAAATTGTTTCATATTGGATTGATGAATTCTTCTTTCTAATAACTCAGGAGCATTCTGTTCAAACAAGAACTCATAGAATTTCTCCCAATCATTAGTCCAGTAGCGTGACTTGACACCACGCATAGCCGTACCGTGCGCAGTCTTAATGCTGTCGGCCCCGGTTTGTTTGCATACATCAAGTATCTGCTGGGAAATTAGTTCAAGCTGCTCATTTAAATCAGCTTCTTTAGCTTCAAGTTCACGACGGATTTCATCTCGAGCGTCACGAATCTTGATATAGACTTCGACTAGTTTGTCTACGCTGACGACGGGTTGCTCTACCACTTTGGTATTTTCCATTTCGTTTTCCTTTAATTGTTGCGGGTCTTCGCCCGATAATTAATACTACTACAATTACTTTACTCTGTCAATTCTTTTTCATCAACTTCTTTTTTATATAAGTCAATAATTTTTTCATGCACATCTAATTTATTTTGCAACATGTGGTACAGCCTTGTCTCTACGGGACTACCCTTAATATGCACAATAGTCATAGCATTCTTTTGTCCTTGCCTATCAATACGTGCATTGGCTTGTAGGTATGTTTCTATGGATGTTACCGGTGCGTACCAAATGATTGTATCAGCAGCAGTTAGCGTGACCCCATGTGACGCAGCTTGAGGTTGAATAATAAGAACTCTTGGGTGTTCTGTCTCTTGAAATTTTTTAAATATTTCGGTTCGTTTATTAACCGTTACGGCCCCATTTATAACGTCACAGGTAATACCTGCCCCTCTCAAATGCTCCGTGAGTAGCTCTATTGTATGCGTGAACGGCACAAATACAAGCACTTTGTGACTAGCTTCTTGGATAACTTCCTCGATAACTCGTAAGCGATTAGACACGTCAAATTCAACAACAGCACCAGTGTCAGAATAGACAGCCCCACCAGAAATTTGCAGAAGTTTATTAAGGTTAATAGCAGCATTGACGGTACTGATTTCTTCTCCATCTGCCACCATGAGCATTTCTTTTTTGAGAAGTTTATAATATTTCTCCTGTTGCGCAGTAAGGGGGGCGTCTCTGTAAACATGTGTGACCTCTGGTAAGTCTAGGCAATCTTTCTTTTCAAATCTTATTGCTGGTTGGAGCGCATTAAATACTACTTGTTGTGCATCGGGTTTGGGCATCCATCGGTATTTGCTTACGTTAATCATAGTCTGATCTCTGAAAGCACCAAAGAATCTAGGCACGTTATCCGGTACACACAGCTTTGCTAAACCAAAAGCATCAGTAGGACTTTGTGCTGCTGGAGTACCAGTCATCATCCATAACCAAGTTCTTGGGGTTACTATATGGTTAAGGGTTTTCCAGCGCTGAGTAGTAATAGTCTTATAGGCATTTGCCTCATCAACAATAATGAGATCAAAATTGTTTCTCATAATATCCTCGGCTACAATTTCAACGCCGTCATAATTGATAATTACAAATTGTGCGTCGCTGTCAATAATAGCTTTACGCTTTAACCTATCTCCATAAGCTAAGCCAACCTTGCGGTGCATAGCAAATTTAAATAAGTCAGCCTGCCAAGCAGACTGCATAATAGATAAGGGGCAGATAATAAGCGCACGTAGTACACGCTTTGTTTCCATCAAATAATCAGCAGCCCAAATTGCTGATGCCGTTTTACCTGTACCTTGCTCATTAAAACAAAACGATCTTTGATTAAGCGTAAGGAAGTTGGCAGTTTCTTTTTGGTGTGCCATAGGTTTAAATAACCCCGGCCACTTGTAATCTTTTTGGATAGGCGAAGGAATGTTTTTTATCCTTAATTTATTTAATACTTGTGCTTCTTCTAAACCCCAATGAACTGCAACTTTATGGAGCTCGCCTTCCGTTTCTATAACTTCACTTTTAGGTATACATTCAGTTATTAAATTAGGTCGGCGGGTAGTAATTACAATAGCTTTGTTATTTACTATTTCCATTTTTAGGTTTATTCCGTTTCATTGTATGGTCTGAGTTACGAGAATACGACCGGTTTGCGCTAGCTGCTTCTACTCTAAGATTAGACTTAACCGTTTTGCCACCTTTGGATAGTGGCGTTTTGTGGTCAACGTCTTTCCCATCCCCTTTGTGGGCTAGCCCAGCTTTCTCCATAATTTTTCTAGCCTTATTTCTTTGGGCACGTTTTTTCTTAACGGCTGGCGTACCATCGTACATTTCATATTCATGTTTGTACGGTCTTGGCTTGTTCACATAGGGCATAGCGGTCTCCTTCTTTGCGGAAATAATATACAGAACCATCTGCTAGAACCATACATTTTATGCCGGTTTGTGGGTCATCACCAAGCATATCTTTAATTATTTGTTCTACCTGTTCTTTATTAGGAGGGTTGGATGCTATCCAACCAGCAAAAGGTACGGGTTCAAAATTGTTCATTTAATTTTCTTCTTTGCTAAACCACCCGCCCTGCGTAGGTCGCTGGAATGTAGTTTTTTAATATCTTTATCTTTAATCTGACCAGCTTTTTTGGCTATGACTGCAGCCTTTTTTCTCTTAACAAACTTATCTTCACTAGTAACAAAGCCACGCTTAGCATTCTTGTCTTTGATATGTTCTTTAGCTTCTATTTGGTCATGTGCCCACTTTTTTGAAGGCGCCTCAATAATTACCCCAGTCTTTTTATCTTTGACTGCGGGCGCTACAATTTTTTCTTTTGTTGCCATGTACTTATCCTCTTCTCTCAAGGCTACGTTAATAGCCCACTGCACTTCTTCCCAAGTAGCCCTTTGCAGGATAACTGCCACATATTCCTGCCCCTTCCGAATATTATCAAACATTTCCTGTAATGTCTTGGCTTGCCATTTTTGTTTCTTTTTGGAACGTTTCAAAGCAGTTCCTCTTTTTTAAATCCTTTTTGTTTAAGTACTGCTTTAAACTTTTTCATAGCCCGTTTTTCTAATCCGTTTATGCTTTCCCTTTGCATGCCTAATCTTTGGGCTATTTCTACCTGTGTCATATCAAAATTAGACTGATCTTGTGCTTCGGGTATAACTTCATTTATGTAATCTGCTATGCGCATCTTAGGCACTTTTATTTCTCCGTCTTGTTTTAACCGCAACAATACCAACTTCTGCTTCGGGTTCTGCCTTGCGTGCTTCAATCATGGCATCTGCCATTTCGTATGATCTTCTTGCAATACTTTTTTCGGGCATTAGCTCTGGGTGTAAACCGCCTCTAACCAAAATACCATTCATTGCAAACATCGCAAAACAATCCCGTAAATCTTCTTCGTTCATCTGTAATGACCTTTACCATTATGTTCACAATCTTTTACTGGGCAGAACTTTTTACAGGTAAAATTCGGCTTTGCATTCCACACGTTATTCTCGTGGGCGGCCTCTAATTTATCAGTTTCTTGTATCCATATAACCCACTTATCCGACGCTTCATATTTAATGTAATTAGCTTTAACAAACTCCTCGCTTACTACAAAAGCCAAGCCAGCTTTAACTCTTTCTACGTGAGGGAAATGCTTAAACACGCACAGAGCCATAAGCTCTAACTGTTTAGTGTCGGCATACTGGGCAGACTTACCAGTCTTATAATCAATAATGTGTGCCACGTTATCGTTAATGATAACAAGGTCAGCTACGCCTCTAAACCAAACGTCTTTATCAAAGAACCCACAAGCCTCTAAGTCTTGGGTCAACCCCATCTTATACTCACAATGCTTTGTTCCCGGTATTTCTCTAAGAACATCCAATACTGGAGTAAGGAATGAGAACTTTTCCGGTACCGGCACACCATCTTTAATGTGATCTTCCGCAGCTTTATGGACTAACTTGCCATATAACATCTGCTCGGACTCGGGTTCTGTAATGTCCTTGATTACACGCAAATGATAGTATTTGCGAGGGCATTGCTGAAACAACCCAAGCGACGAGTATGACCAAGTTATGCTCATTCTTTTGTGGGTATCCAAGTTTTAACTGCTGTGTTCATTAAACGTAATTCAACCTGTGCGTTCAAACAATGTTCGCTTGCTTCTACATAATTATTTTTTAATAAAGCATCTTGTGCTAATTTAATTTCTTTTGTTGCTTCTAGATAATATGAGGAGTATTCCATCTTTATATTTTCCATTCTTCAATAGCCTTCTTGCTACTACAATCACCATAGGATTTCCCTACACCAAGTTCGCATGTCAATGGGAGTTCTTGAGCCCACTTAGGCCTCCATTTCATACACTCATCAATATACAACATTGCAGGTTTAATTTCATCCTCGGGCACAACAGCCATTACCGCATCGTGTACGGTTAAAACTACTTTGTAACGTTTAGATATGCGTAGCATTTGCTCACCTATTACACATCTTGCTAGGGCTTGGCACACATTCTCCACCACTTTACCACCATAGATTTTTATTCGACCCCGTCGGCTTGCGTAAGAGTATTGTCCGTCTTGATCTTGTTGAAGGTCGGGGTAGTTGAGGAAGAGACCACTTGGCAATAAGAAACCATTCTCCGTAATGGTAAGCGCTTGCGGTTGATGCCCAACTTGGCATACTTTTTTACTTTGGAGGGCACTGAGGGCACTATTAGCTTCTTGCCACAATCGGGGAATGTACGGATATCGAACTCTGTATACGTCAATAATCCTAGCCGCCTCCGCATCTGTGATTTCCACCCCAAAAGTTTTGAGTTGTATACTAAACTTTCCAGCGCCCATGCCATACCCCGCACCGAGGATTGTCGTCTTACCCACGAACCGCTCGCTCGAATCAATTTTTTCTTCCGCCTTGTTATAAATAGCAGATGCCATGTTTTTGTATACATCCTCTCTCCTTTCGAACGCATTAACTAAATCGTTTTGACCTGATAGCCACGCAACTATGCGAGCTTCAATCTGAGACGAGTCGGCATCGATTAAAACGTAACCTTCTTGGGAGATAATTGCATCTTTGAGAAGAGATTTTCTTGGTAGATTCTGAAGGTTAAGTTTATCGTCACCACCCCAACGCCCTGTATGGGCGGCATAATATCTAAGCGGTACTGGCATACGTCCTCGTTTAGATATATTGATAAAGCGTTCAGTTCTCGTTTCTTCAAGGGTAGATTTTGTACCCAATCTCGCAGCAACGATTGCTTGCACTCTTTCATCGGGATATTCAGACAACGCTTTAAAACCTTCATCATTTTTTGCAAACGCATACGTTTCTTTTCCTGTGGTAATTGATATTTTCATAGGTGGTTCTACACCTAAAGATATTAGTAGTTCTGCTAGTTTAGGATTGGACATTAGGGTATCTTTATCTGCTACGCAAGCATTAAGTAATTTCTCTTTGCGGGCTTTAACTTGCATCAGATGTTGTTCAAGCAAGACCGTGTCTAAAAATAGCGTCGGCTCTGCAAACATTTTGATAGTCAAACTAATTAGCTTTAACTCCGATAGGCTAAACCTAGGCAGTAGTATGTTAAATAAGCTGTATGTTAGCTCCACATCGTTATTACAATATCCACCGTATGCGCTAAGATCATCGACGCTAAAATCCGCACGCCGCTTGTTGATCGCTTGTAATACTTCTGTCCCTTTTCGTCCCAAGTTATAACGCTCAACAAGTTTAGCAAGGGAGTTTCCAGCTTCCAAACCATCTGTCGCACGAGCCATGCTAAGCGTGTCCAGCCAAGCCATTGGTTGAATACCAAACCGCCAAGACAAAATAGCTGAGTCAAACATAGCATTATGGGCAAGAGCAAAAGAACTACTCCAGTCGTAGTTATGCAAGAAAGCCAATAACTCTTCGTGAGAACCGCTAAACCATTTTGCTTCATCATCATTCTCCTTTATAGATACTCCAATAACTTCAAAGCGATCATCACGCACATATTCCTCGGTCGTCAGCTTTGACAAGCTAAAGTCCTGTGCGTAATAAGTTTCAAAATCTAAAGTTAAAATATTCATTCTTTTGCGTATTCTTCTATGTCTACTAATTCTTCTTTAGGTTCTTCTTCGTCGCATCTTTCAATCAAAGCTGCGTAACCGCATACGTCAACTAAGTTATCTTTGTGGCTTGGGTCGTTAGCAAAGCGTGCAACTTTAACAAGCATCATCAAAGCGGCAACGTCTTTTGCATTTACTTCTATTTCATTTTTGGCATTTAAATATGCGTTCCACATAACCGCAATCGTTTTTAAATTCTTGCTTGGGTGTCCGTAAGTTTTCTCTCTATCGCCATAAATAATGTCGTTAGCTTCTCTTAATATGTTTTTCATTTCTCTTGTGCCTTTCTTAGTATTGCTCTAGCAAATACATTTTTATCAAATTCACCTTGATAAATCGTATTGCAATAACATTCTTCTATTTCCTCATCTGTTAGTGTCTTTGCTGGTAATTCTCTAAATTTAGGTTCTCTACTTTCAAAAATAGACAAAGCAAGTTCAAGACCATTAAATAATCCCAGCATATATTTGTCTGAATTCCATATTCCATCTTGACCTTGTGCATCAACAAGATTTTTCAAATCGGCAATATATCTATCTGTCTTTGCTGGATGGGTGTAGAGTGGTTCTGCACCTTCTACAGGTGCTTGATAAATACTCCAATACCCATCTGTATCTTTGCTTCTCCACGCTACTGGTTCATTATTTACTTTGTTATTGGCGTCAGATTTACTTTGTTTTAGTGCCTCTATTTCAGCTTGTTGCTCTATTACTTTTGCATAAAGTTTGTCGTGATTAACAAGTAAAGAATAGTATTCAGCTTGTTGCTGGCGTACAAAATCTGCATATTGCTGAAATGGTTTGCCTTTTCCATCGCCTTGTATCCAATAAATGTTTTCTAATTCATCAGCTACTTGTTTTGAGTTCATTTCTCTTGTGCCTTTCTTAGTATTGCTCTAGCAAACCCAACATCAAGCGTTGTCCAATCTCTTTTCCAAAAATCTTCGGTAATCTGCCATATTTCCTCATCTGTTAGTGTCTTTGCTGTCTGTGTAATAACAGGGTCATAAGCAATGGCACCGCATCTTGCACATACTTTTCCGTCGCCTTTCAACGCCTCTATTTCAGCTTGTTGCTCTACTACTTTTGCATAAAGTTTGTCGTGATTAACAAGTAAAGAATAGTATTCAGCTTGTTGATGGCGTAGCATGGTGGCTGCTTGTTCTCTTGTGCCGCCTTCCCAATGACCTTGCTCTAATTTATCAGCTAATTCATTTGCGTTCATTTCTTTTGCACCGCCAGTTGATAGTTGGAAAGCACTAAATCATAGTGACCCTCAAAGCCCGCTAAGAAACCATTGATTCCATCTCCAGTCGCTTCGTGCGGATATTCGTAGTCATCAAACAACATAACTCCGCCTTTTCTCAAGAGTCCCCAAGCCATACAAGCATCCGTAAGAGCAACTTCTGGTGCATGACTGCCGTCCACATAGATAAAGTCAAAAGTGTATTTGAACCCAATCATCTGTGCTAAGGCTTTGTAAGATGTATCTTTAAACAAGGAGACCTTTTGCTCTAACTTTTTAATCTCGTTTGTATTGCTCCAAAACCGAGACTCCACAGCAGGAAAGTCAATACCGCCGTGCTCTACGCTTCCGCTAAATGGATCTATACAAACAATCGTGCCTTTATTTGATAATCCGTTTTCCAAAAGCCAACATGTAGATTTGCCCTCAAATGCGCCGATCTCAAGAAATAATCTATTGTCGGGCAACTTGGACATGCACAATTCAAAGTTCGGAATGTTGTGGCTAAACCAGTCTTGAGTGAAGTTCATTGCTCATCCTCCAAATCCCAACCCATAATTGCTGCTCTACGAGCTTTTACTTCTGCAGATGCATAGTCGTTTAATTCAAAACAACGCTCGTAAGTATCGATTGCCCAGTAAGAAACCATCTTGGCTTTGTTAATAATTCCCAATAGATTGTTTGCCACTTCATCCTCAGTCATGGGTTCTTTGCGATCTCCATGGGTAATGTATAAAAGCTCAAGATCATCAATTACGCTATTAAACTTTTCAATAGAATCTTCAAGTTTATACATTAAATCTCTATCAACTTTTTTATTTTTCATTTCCTTCATTCCCTCTTTAAGCATAGCAATTACGCCATATTGAACAATAACTTTTAAACCATCTTCATCGTAATCAACTACTGCATCAGCTGATCCGTCCTCATTCTCCCTTGTTACCTTTAGCTGGATCTTCATTTTCCTCTTTCAATTTAACGATAAGCTCCAATAACAATTGTGCGTCATCTTGCTCAAAAATTTTGTTAAAAATGCCTCTGCATGGATCCCGCAAAGCATCTGGGTAAAAGTAATTATCGGATACAAAATTAGAGAACGGACGGCAAGCAAGCTCATTTACTCGGCAGTTTTCTACATGTTCACAATCGTCGCAGGGACATACGTTTTTAATAACTGGTCTAGGATTTTCTGTCAATTTTCTCTTCCGAAAGGTTTTCCTCTGTATAATCCTAGGGATTATTTAAGTCATAGTAATGACAATCTTAAAGGTTTAATATAGGTGATTACCCTTAGTCTTCCTTACCCGCCCTCTGTAAATGCAATGTATAGATCCTCAAACAATAGAATCTATATCTCCAAGCGGGGAATGGATTTTAAAACTGCTGTATCTCAAGCCTGCCAGGGGATTGCAGGGTTTGGGGATCAGCCAGTCGAAGTGTCAATTATCCTACATCCTAGAGATAAGCGTCTGATGGATATTGATAACTGCGCTAAAGGCATCTGCGATTCCATGCAAGGTTTTATCTATGACAATGACCAACAGGTTTGGAAAATTACCATAGAGCGGGGCGCCAAAATTAAGGGTGGTGGATGCGAAGTTACAATTAAACCATATCAGGGTTAACCCTAATGCATCTATAACAAGTTAGTGATAGAATTCCGTATCACTGTGAGGGTGGTTCTTGGGGAGCGTGAGTTTACCGCTCCCATTTTTTCAGGGTAATCCCTAACAAACCATTTTAAAAATCTTGTGATACACTGATTTCATTGATCGAACTTTACCTCATCTAGCGATGGGGTTTTTCTTTCAGTGGTTTCAACTGGACGGCTAATACCACCAGCGGTTGAAATACAAGCGGACTGGGGGTTAGTAACTGTAATACCGCACAAAAGGATGGCGAAGTCAGAGTCCTTGTTACAAACGTCTGACGGGTGCTGTGGCTCCAATACGGGTAGCAGCTGAAGGCGCATCTAGGTAGGCTAGGTGCGTCCACCAAATGGGTAACTGTTCTACTTAAGTATTCTGCTTAAGTATACAAACTATAGGAGAGAGCATGACAGACGGCGGCAAGGGCGATAGACAACGGCCACTCGGCGTTCCAATGGACAAATTTGATGAGGCTTGGGACAGAATCTTTAACGAGAAAAAAGAAAAAGATACCAAATTAGAAATCAATGCAGAAAATGATGAGCAGTCAGTTACGCTCACCAAAGAATGGCACTTTAACGAATGCGGAAAATGATGGATTTACGAGAAGAAATAAAAAAGCAAGTAGGGAAAATACCTAGTAGAGTTTTGCAAGGATCCGTCCAAGAAGTGGTAAGATGGAAGGAACGGGCAAATGAAGCATTACGTTTAGCAAGCAATAAAAACACGTCTGATTATGATTTACAGATAGCACTTGACAGGATTAGATAAATTGAAACTCACAGAAATTACAATAGATAGCTCATTACAGGTAAGAGAATCACTAAACCAAGAAGTCATCAACGAATACTCAGAAGCAATTAAAGAAGGTGCAAAGTTCCCAGCCATTAAGGTATTTCGGGTTGGGTCTCGCTATGTTTTAGTTGATGGATTTCACCGTTACTTCGGTCATAAAAAGGCTGGCTTTGCTGATATTGAAGTAGAGATCATTGATGGCACAATGCGTGAAGCCACGCTATATGCGATCGGCTCAAACCCAGATCACGGCTTACGCTTAACTAATGCAGACAAACGCAAGAAAATTATGATGCTCCTCGATGATGTCGAGTGGGCAGAAATGAGCAATGCGGAGATGGCTAGAGCAGCCAAAGTATCAGCGATGACAGTTTCTAGAATCCGTGAGCAATTGGGTCTCAAACCAGCAGTAGTAACAGCGACTCGCAACGGCAAAGAATTTAAAGTAAACACGGAAAACATTGGTAAGAAAAATGAACCGCAAGAAGAGACTTATGAAGATGAGATCGCCAATGAGGTGGCAGCAATCGTCGAGGAAAACGAAGCGCTCACAATGCGCTTGGCTGTCGCTGCGATGGAAGCTACGGACGAGGAAAAAAGGCTGGCTCAAGATCAGCTTATGGAGAAGTCTGCTACCATCAAAAATCTTGAGATCGAGAATCGTGCTTTAAAGACCAGTCGTGATACTTTTCAGAATCAATGTGCTGAACTCAAGACACAAGTAAAGTATTGGCAACGTCGTGCTGAGAAAGCAGAGAAGCGAATTGCAGAATTAGAGAATCAGTTAGAAGGCTTAAAGAATCTAGCTGGCATGTAAAGACTACGGGGGAAAGTGCACAGTCGGCTCGGCGACTTTAAATAGCCTGTATGCTTTATAAATTAAGGATTAATGTTTCACATAACCGCATAAGTACCCCACCATTAACGTAGCTAGGCGTATCCTAGCAGAAAGAATTAGATGCTTGAATTGAGACCTCACCAGGCAGAAGTAATCAATGCGTTAAACGAAGGATTTAAAGAACATAGAAGACAAATACTTTGTGCAGTAACCGGATTCGGCAAGACAGAATGTGCGATGGCAATCATGCAAGATGCTGTGGCACATGGTAAACGGGTAGCGATGGTATTGGATCGGATTGTTTTAGTAGATCAAACCAGTATCAGGTTATCTAAATACGAAATCCCTCACGGCGTATTACAGGCTACTCACTGGAGATACCGTCCAGAAGAGCCAATTCAAATCTGCTCCGTTCAGACTCTCGCCCGTCGTAAAGTTCCTTTAAAGGTTGATCTATTGATCGTGGACGAAGCCCATGTGATGTATAAGTCTACTGTGGACTTTATTAGGGAAAACCCTCATATGCAGGTCATTGGACTGACTGCTACTCCGTTCACAAAAGGTTTAGCGGATATCTATTCCAATGTGATTGGTGCTCAGCCAATGACTAACCTAGTGGAAGATGGCTGGGTAGTGCCAATGAAGGTTTATATCGCCAAAGAGATTGATATGGCGGGCGCCAAAAAGAATTCATTTGGTGAGTGGGATGCCAAAGAAGCTACCGAGCGTGGATTACAAATTGTTGGCGACGTGGTGGCAGAGTGGCAAAAGAAAACCATGGAGATCTACGGTGAGCCACGCAAGACGATCGTCTTCTGTGCTGGCGTAGAGCACGGCAGAGAATTGGTTAATCAATTCAAACAAGCAGGATTTAACTTTGTATCCATTTCGTATAAGGAAGATGATGATTTCAAACAACGCACTATCGAAGAGTTTAAAAGACCCGATACCCATATCCACGGGCTTATCGCTACTGATATTCTTACTCGGGGCTTTGACGTTAGCGATGTTCACATTGGGATATCTGCTCGCCCTTTTAGTAAGTCATTCAGTAGTCACGTTCAGCAGATAGGACGGGTGCTACGCCCACACGAGGGTAAAGAGTTTGGAGTCTGGCTGGATCACTCGGGTAATTACCTACGCTTTCGCAAGGATTGGGATGATCTATACCACGATGGTGTAACAGAACTCAAGGCTGGTGGATCTGAGACTGTCAAGCGTGAGCCTACTGAGCGGGAAAAGAAGCAGGCAAAGTGTCCCGCTTGTGCCGCATTGTGGACTTCTAAAGATAATACTTGCTCCTCCTGTGGGCACGTCAGGCAGTCCATGTCAGACATTATAAACATAGCGGGCACTTTAGAGGAACTAGAAGAAGCCAATCGGAAACTAAATATTTCCAATAAAGACTTTTACGCAGAGCTAATCTATTTCGGGCGTGAAAAGGGATTTAAGGATGGATGGGCATTCTACAAATACAAAGAGAAGTTTGGGGTAAACCCTGATGGGTTACATGTAACACCTAAACCACCATCACCGCAGACTTTAAGATGGATTAAGAGCAGAACCATAGCGTATTACAAGGCAAAAGAAGCACAACAACAAAGGATGGCAGCATGAGAATGAAAAGAAATGAAGAGTTTGATATGACCCATCAAGAGGTCGCTGATGTAATGTCAGTTGCCCGTCAGACTGTAAACCATATAGAGAAGCGTGCTTTAGAAAAGTTCAAAGAAGAACTAAAGAAGCGTGGCATTGAATCGTTTGATATTTTGCCAGACTAAGGACAATCATGAGTTTTGTAGAGTTTGCCGAGCAACACGGCTTAATTATTGATTCCCTTTATCACGATCGCTGGGTAAGAGTCCCGACTAAAGACCATCCGCATAAAAAGAATGGCTCATACATTTGGGATGGTAGGCGTGGTGCGGTTCAGAATTGGGCAGTCCATGATAAGCCCGTAGTCTTTACCGATACGAATGTAGCCTATATGCCTGACCCGCAATGGCGTGCTAAAAAGGAAAAGTCTGAGCGTGAGCGTAAGCTAAGACAGAATCGTGCCATTAAAAAGGCTAAGTTCATTTTAGATAATGCTATTAAAGCACCGCACCCATATATGGAGTCTAAGGGTTTTCCCGTAGATAAGCATTGGGTTTGGAATGATCTGTTAGTAATCCCAATGAGGATCAATCAAGCCTTAGTCGGATGCCAGCTTATCGACAAGGACGGCAATAAGAAATTCCTTTACGGACAGATTACAAAGGGCGCAGAAGCGATTATTGACAATAAAGGTATGCATATACTATGTGAGGGCTATGCGACCGCTATGAGCCTTCGTAGAGTATTTAGAAGCGTGGGTCTCAAATACACAATTCATGTCTGCTTCTCTGCTGGAAACATTGTAGAAATAGCCTCATACTACGACCAATGTCTGATTGTTGCCGATAATGATAGCGTGGGTCTCAATACCGCAAAAAAAACGGGCAAACCCTTTTGGAGTTCACCCGTTGATGGGGAAGACTTTAACGACTTCGAGAAAAGACTTGGCACGGAATTAGCGGGCAAAGAATTTATTGAAGCAGTAAAGATGGTGGCATAGCAGAAAATTCGTTATGAGCATTAAAGACTGTGTAATCAAGGTCTTGCATATTCGTAGCGATTGCTATGCCAATCTGTTTTGATCTGTCAGGTTTGCCGATAATTTCCATGCTTACTTCGACAGTTCCGTCAGGCTTGTCTTTCAGATAAATAATCGTTGCGTCCATATATAAGCCTTAAAGTAGCTTCCTGCTCGATAAAATATTCAGGAAATGCGTTCACTAGCTTTCTCAAGTTTTCTTGATCTGCTAGCAAAGCACATTTCCCCAATGATACAGCAAAGCCACCTTTATTAGAAAGCCTATCTACCGCTTGGATTAGTGCGGTTTTATCGGTTAAAACTCTCAAAATCCATCATCCTCGGCGTCTTCTGAATCCTCGCAAGATTCGCAATCCATGACTTCTAAATCGTCTAATTGGTGCATATTAGCCAATTCGTCATGGGCTACATCAACGGCTTCATCTTCATCTGGTGCAGTTACATAAAATACTTGTGTGCCAGAATAGTGTAAAACTACTTCGTATGTCTTCATGTTTATCCTTTCATGGTTTCTAAAGCGGGAATTACATAACCCTTAAATGGAATACTGTTCATAGGTTCGTTATAAAAAACACGATCCCGTAACTCATAATCCTTTAAAAATGCGTTAGGGTTCTCCATTTTCAACTGTTCTACCAAATTGTCTAGCGGTTCATTTGACAGTCCCATGTCAGGGTGTTTTGGTTTGCGTCCTACTGATTTCAATAAATCCTGTTGCTGCTTAGTTAATTTAATCATGCTTTTCTCCTAATAGTTCAAGTTCATAAGGTCTATACTCTAAAATGCTTTCTGGATATTCCCATTCAGAATCATCATCAATAATTGATACTGAATACCCATCCGTTCTTTCTATAACTCCCGTTATATCTTGGTCTTTTACTTTTACACGATCTCCTATATTCATGCTTCATCTCCTTCAACATCATTCCAGCATAAATCCTCATCTAGCATGGAATCTTCAATAAAATAATGTTTTCCCGTCTTTATATGGAATAGGTTCCCTTCGGAAAAAGCATCCCGTAGATTCTGATACTCACCTAAAAAAGCGTTGTTTTCGGTGTTAAATAGCTTCCATCTAAGCATTTTCTTCCTCCTCTTCGTTGTCATCTTCCCACTCTGCCATGCCTTCAGAAATACAATGTTCTTCATCAATATTGCGGGGAATATTGTTTTTAACCCATTCGGAATTTCCTAGTATTTCATAACAATAATCTTGTCCATCTACAAACTCCCCACAAAAACCGCACCCGCCTTCGTGATAAGTTGCCGAGACTTCAAAACCCATATCTACAAGCGTTGCGTATGCCTCAGTAGGAGGAGACCAAGCGGAGCAAAAATATACTACCAATGCTCCATCTTTTCTAAGTTTTTCTACCCTTGCACCATCTGATCCAGCACCAATGTCCCACTTTGTTCCCCAATTTTGAACTCGCCAATCCCACCATGCTTGCTTAGGATCAACATACTCGGATTCAGGTTCACCGGTAGAATAATTCATAGGGAATGTATGTTTTACTTTTACCTTTGTATAGTCCGGTTCAGGCACTAGGGTAGATAAAAATTTATCCTCATTCCAAGCCTGTAATGCTTTTTCCATCATAGCGTGGTCTTTATGGGTTAAAACTAAGTTGTTATTGCACCAATTAGGCATTTTCGTTCTCCTCTTTGAAATAAATTTGTTTAGTATTGGGTGTCCAGCTTTTATCAGCCCAAACTTTTCCGTTGTAAGACATATAACCTACTTCTTTACCATTAAAATAAACTGCTGGATTCATCCAATTTCCACCACCAATATCATTTTCGTATTGCCAATTCCTTACTCTTTTAAGTAATAAATCAAAATTGTGGGCGGTAATTTTGACAATATCTACTCCATAAGGCGGTTGATTAGGGTCTTGTCCGTAATCCGGATTACCACAAACTTGCGGGGTAAGTTCAAATAATTTCTTAGGCATTTTGAACCTCCTCAATATTTGTAATTTCAGAATCAATCAATGAAATATTAAAATTTTCATAAAACGATTCTTTTAGCCTTAAAACATAATCTTCTGGTGAATCAGCCTCATGCCAATTACCTTCAAATCTAAGTATTACTGTGCTGGTGTATTCTTTGTAATCAGACATTTTCTTCCTCCAATTTAACTATCTCAGCACAATTTGGCTCAGATAAATCTCCACGATCAAATAAATCCCATGCTAAATCTTCAGCGTCTTGATATCCTTCGGCTTCGACTGTATAAATAGCATGAGTAGAAATTACTACTTCAAATTTAGGCATTTTGAACCTCCTCTTCTCCGTTAAACTCAGAATAAACTTCAATATCAGCAAAATTCCATGACAAATCGTTTTCGTCCATCATAGTTTCTAGCTGTTCATCTGCTTCTTCCCTACTATTTGCTTCTATTCCAACGATCAAAGTTTCTTTTTGTATAACAAAATATTCATAACGCTTCATTTTGGCTCTCTCCTCTGTTAATAAGCCTGACTCTCAATTAAAAAATAGCCTTCTACTGCAAACAATAGCTTCATACTGCAAACAAAAACATAGGGACAAACCCTACTCCAAAGTGCCTAAAAAATAGGCACTTCAGGGTATAGTCTTAATCCATCCAGCCATCGTTATATGTTGCCTTGATTCCCTTAGATTCTAGGTAGTTCAATGCGTTGTCCTTTGATCGCTGGGCTGATACATTACCCTGAACCCAATCGCACCTAGTGATGGTCAATGGTTCGGGTTTGCGTTTACCCTTCCCGACATACCAAACTTGTAAGCCCTTGCCACCTGTGCAAGTGCCTTCATCCTTTGACCCTTGATATTGCCATTGTTCAAACCAAATCCCGCCGGCAATCTGTCCATGAGTTTTTAGGCTCTCGAGTTCTGTCGGCGTATATGCCTCTATTGTTCCGTTCCATGTTTTGCAAGTTTTCATAATTCGCCTCTGATCTGTTTAAGTTCGTTTTCTAAGCGTTCAATCGCTCCCTTGACCCGTTCCCGTTGTTTTGGGTCGGTGGTTTTGTTAAATACATACCTCTGCCATTCTAGGCTTGTGATAATTACCTTTTCTCTATCGGTCATACATTCCCCCATTTAATGATTGCCATATAAACGATATAAATCGCATATAAGCCCGCCAATACCACTAGGATATTAAGCATTATTTCCTTAAATTCCTTCATAGTCCGATTCCATATTCAATCATATAAGCGTTTAAAGCATCTTCCGCCTCTTTTTCAGAATCAAACCATTCATTTTTAAAAACTTCGTTTTCTTTGTGATCGTATATATACCAAGTGTTTAACTCTGTTTCTTCTCGGTCTTGTTCTTGGCATATTTCCAAATTATAAATACAGTCAATAGATTTCATTTTCCCTCCCTGTATATCTTCATTAAAAGGTCGAGTTGTTCCCCGTCAATAATCCCTCTAGCGAAGGCAATCGCAAGGGCATAGTGCATTTTTTGGTATTTGGTCATGATTCATAATCCGCAAGTGTTTTAAGTGCATAATCTCGGACAGAATAACCCATCACTTTTGGGTCATTCGTGCTAAGGGCTAAACGCTCCATATATAACAGGGCAGAATCGCTATCGGTAAATTGTGCGATTACCTCGCTATCTTCGGTTGTGTTTTTATATACATAAAACATATTAAGACTCCTCTGTGAGTTGTGATAATGCCTCTCTAGCGTCCTCTGCCTTGATCTCTGCCCGCTTAACTATGCTGGTCAATGCCTTTTTATAGTGCTCTGACTCGCTAAAAGTATCTAAAAATTGATACATGGCTTTTCGTGCCTTCTCGCTGGTAGAAAATGCCTCGTCAAGCGGTGGTCTAGCGACTGATTCCCCGAAAATATCAAAAATGGCATACCGGAAACCCCGCTTGGTTTTATTAAAGTCTAAATATGACGATTCAATGATATAAAACAGAAGTCCGCTTGATGTTTCGTGAGCACTACTCACTCGAGAACCAAAAAAACGGAGCGTTGATTCATCCGCAAAATGGTTGATGCCCCTCAAATTCTCTTGAGCGTTTACTTTTGGGATGCCGGATTCATGCCTAAAAAGACGGGCTATACCGGATTGTTGAATGATTGATGCTATTTGGTTGTTTTCCATTGTCTATCCTCTGTAAGTTTGGTTTGACTAAGACCCTTTACAGGGTTTCGGCTAATAAAGCCTCATCAGTTAGTCTCTAGCTCTTTTACTGCTAATTTCAGGGCAGTATCTATATGACTATCGTCTAGGTATGAATATAAATGCCCGCAAATAAAACTATTTAATCCAGCCTTGTAAGATAAATCCCAGCGTAGTCTTTTTTCTAAGTCTTTTACTTTTGGGTCTTTTGCTAAGATAGTCCGCATAGCTGGAATACTGCAAGCTAGTGGAGCAATACCGTTAAGAATTGTTGCGTAGTGTTCTTGTGTCATCTTCATGTTATCTAGCCTTTATAAAGTTAATGGTTTGATTTACTACGGAATCAGTATTACACAGGTTTTAGGGCAAAAACTTGATCTAGGTCAAGAAAATGAAAAATAATTTCCCACAATATGAGAAAGTTTCTATTGCGGGGGAAGATAAAAGCCCGCAATATTCCCCGTCTTGGATAGTTTGTCATTTGCTCTACTAGGGAATGAGATAAGAGATAACACTGTATAAGTAAACAGTCCTGTGCATATATACAGTAGTTGTGATACTATCCTTATATCGTTATACCAATGTTCCGATTATGTTCCTATTATTGGCTAGATTATGAGATTGCAGAAACTAACGAAGAAACAGATCAAGGAAGCATTAGATCAAACACCCATGTATGAATTGCTTAATGTAGAGAAAAGCAAGCTGACTACTAAGCAGATTAAGTTCTGTGAGGAATTAGCAAGGGGAGAAACAAAGGCTGGAGCATATAAAAAGGCATACAACAGTAAGGGAACATCGAAGACAATGGCAAACAATGGGCATAGATTGGCAAAGCGTGACGATATCCAAGCGATAACAGAGGCTATAAAACAGGGGATTGAGTTTCAGAAGTTGTATACAGCTGGACAAATAAGGGCTCTAGTTGTTCAAAGACTAACGCAAGAGGCAATTAGTGAGGACTCAAACCCTTCTGTAAGGGTAAATGCTCTCAAAGCCCTAGGCACAATAGCGGGAGTAGATGCCTTCGTGCATAGATCAGAGACTAAAGTAATCAAGGACTCGGATAAGGCTAGAGACGAACTGATTGCCATGCTAAAGCAATCCATAGGAGACAATGCTAAGGTAATCAATGCTGATGATTCTGATGTTATGCAGTTGCTTGCCGAGATCAGCCCTACCCCTTCCGAGATTCCCGACACACAGATCAGCGACCCCCACCAGCCCGATTCTGAAACAGGAGTCCCACCATCTAAATTACATAGTATTCCAGACAAGGGAAGTGAGTCTGAAAGTAGCTCTGAAACTAATTCTGAAGTAATCGAAAATAATCCTGAGGAAAATCAATGACTTATATCTATAACTTGTTAGAGATAGAAAAAGAGGGGGTAGGGTGCTTAAATTTTGTGCAATATGTAACACATTTTTATACAGAAGTACCCCCCGGTAATTGCGTATTTTCACTGGGGTAGGGGGGTATATTTTTTGAGAACATTAAAGGACGTCACTATGGAGATTGCTTGGGTGCAGTCGAAGATAGATTCCTTTAGATCTCTCCTAGCCTTCCTAGAGGATGAGAGAGATTTGTTGTTGGAGAAGGAAGAAGCAGAAAGAGCATTAGCAGAAATGGTAACTAAACGGACAATTGAAAAGGCAAGGAAAAATGATTGAGACTTATGTAAACGAAACTGATGGGCTTGTTGACCCAATTGATGGTGTCAAGATTATGCATTTAATATCAGACATGCCTGAATCCCCAACTAACGAGCAATTATATAATTTTGCTCTTAAAGCCATTGAGGTAGCCAAAAATGATTGAGAGCATTGTTAAGCCACAGCGCTTAGATAACGATATAGCGGTAGTGAAGATTCTCCAGCTCATGGGGCAACTCACGCCATCGGATATTAAGTATGTTCTATCCCTATGTAATAAGATACATTCCCATATTGAGTTAGAAAACCGTATCGTTAAATCTCATTGGGTTGCGGGCGAAACAGGTTCTAGTGATGTTAACTGGGAATCGCACCTGTGAGAAAAGATGTCTTTTATCTGATTGGTACGATAGTGGTTGCTTACATTATCCTATTTGTCATCCTATGACAGAAAAGCAACAATACATCTATTCGATTATTGACTCCTGGTGGAGACGGTATGGCTTTGCTCCGTCTATCCAGAACATTATGGATATTACGGGCGATAAGTCTAAAGGCAATATCCATCGAATCATTAACCGACTGGTTGAATTGGGACACTGTAAGAAACTACCCAACACGGCACGTTCTGTGCGACCCTCCTACATACGGATCAGAAAAGCAGAATGAACCTTAAAGAGATCGTAGAGAAGATGCCGTTAACGGAGCGGGAAGCTTTTTACGAGGCTGCCGAAGTGTACGTTAACTCAATGAAGCGGGAGAAGGCTCAAATAGACTTTATGAGCTTTGTTCACGAAATGTGGCCCGGATTCATCAACGGCGCCCACCATAAGCTGATGGCGAAGAAGTTCGAAGACATCGCTAACGGGAAGTTAAAGCGCCTGATTATCAACATGCCCCCACGCCATACGAAGTCTGAGTTCGGCTCCTATATGTTACCGGCATGGTTTTTGGGGCGGGACCCGAGCAAGAAGATTATCCAATGTTCTAATACAGCGGAGCTGGCGGTAGGCTTTGGACGTAAAGTACGTAACCTAGTAGGAAGCGAACAATATGCAAAGATTTTCCCTAACGTTAATTTGCGCTCTGATTCTAAAGCAGCAGGACGCTGGAGCACTAATGCTAATGGTGAGTATTTTGCTATCGGTGTGGGCGGTACTGTTACTGGTAAAGGTGCTGACCTGCTTATTATCGACGACCCCCATTCAGAGCAAGAAGCCGCTATCGCATCCACCAATCCCGAAGTCTACGACAAAGTCTACGAGTGGTACTCCTCAGGACCTCGCCAGCGTTTACAACCGGGAGGGGCGATTATTGTAATTATGACCCGTTGGAGTAAAAAGGATCTAACAGGTCGAATCCTAAAGTCGGCAGTAGAGAAGGACGGTGATGAGTGGGACATCATCGAACTTCCGGCGATTCTCCCATCTGGTAAATCTTTGTGGCCCGAATTTTGGGACATCAAAGAACTAGAGGTATTGCGGGAGGAATTGCCTGTAAGTAAGTGGAATGCCCAGTACCAACAGGCACCGACCTCCGAAGAAGGAGCGCTGATTAAGCGGGAGTGGTGGAAGTCTTGGGAAGAAGATACTCCGCCTCGGTGTGAGTTTGTCATTCAGTCATGGGATACCGCCTTTACTAAGAATGAGCGTTCGGACTATTCAGCCTGCACGACATGGGGCGTCTTTTACCTCAACGAAGATGAAATGCAACCCAACGTCATTTTATTGGATGCCTTTAAAGCCCGTCTTGAGTTTCCTGAGCTAAAAGATAAAGCATTCAATATGTATAAAGAGTGGGAACCCGATGCGTTTATCGTGGAAGGAAAAGCTTCAGGAATGCCGCTAATCTTTGAATTACGCCGTATGGGGATTCCCGTATCAGAGTTTACACCTACTCGGGGCAATGATAAGATCGCCAGATTGAATTCAATATCAGATTTATTTGCTTCAGGCAAGGTATGGGCACCACCAAGAAGATGGGCTGATGAGGTTATAGAAGAGATGGCATCCTTTCCTAATTCAGACCACGATGACTTAGTGGACTCTAGTACACAGGCGTTAATACGATTTAGGCAGGGCGGGTTTCTCAGATTAGATACTGATGAGCCTGATGAAATAAAGCAATTTAAAAGCAGACGTAACTCAGGTTACTACTAAGGATAAACTATGGCAATAGATAAAGCGCTGTATCAGGCACCAATTGGAATCGACGAAGCAGCAGAAAACGAAACCCCAATTGAGATTGAGATTGAGAATCCAGAGTCCGTAAAGATCGGGATTGATGGATTAGAAGTAATCTTGGAGCCTGAGGAGGAATCCGAAGACGACTTTAATGCCAACCTTGCTGAATATGTAAACGACGGTGAACTTGCCCAATTAGCGGGCGACCTCTTGGGCGACTTTGAAGCGGACGTTGCTTCCCGCCGTGACTGGATCCAAACCTATGTGGATGGTTTAGATTTACTCGGATTAAAGATCGAAGAGCGTGCAGAACCTTGGGAAGGTGCTTGCGGTGTTTACCATCCATTAATGTCTGAGGCTTTGGTTAAGTTCCAAGCCGAAACAATGATGTCTATCTTCCCAGCAGCAGGTCCAGTAAGAACCGTGATTATCGGTAAAGAGACTCCAGAGAAAAAAGATTCTGCTAGACGTGTTGAAGAAGACATGAACTACCAGTTAACCGAGACGATGCCTGAATACCGCCCAGAGACTGAGCGTATGTTATGGGGCTTGGGTTTAGCTGGTAACGCATTTAAGAAAGTCTACTACGATCCAAGCTTAGGTCGTCAAGTAGCAATGTTTATTCCTGCTGAAGATATGGTTGTGCCTTACGGTGCATCTGACCTAGCCTCTTCCCCACGGGTAACCCACGTGATGCGTAAGACCGAGAATGAACTGCGCAAACTACAGGTTAGCGGATTCTACCGTGATATTGACCTGGGCGATCCTATCCAGTCTTTGGATGAAGTGGAAAAGAAAATTGCCGAGCGTTTAGGCTTTAGAGCAACTACAGATGACCGCTATAAGATTCTAGAGATGCACGTTGACCTAGATCTTCCGGGTTTTGAGGATGTGGATGAGAATGGTGAAGAGACAGGTATCGCTCTTCCTTATGTAGTAACCATCGAAAAGGGTACACAAAACATTTTAGCGATCCGTCGCAATTGGGAGCCAGATGACAAGAAACAACAAAAACGCCAGCACTTCGTTCATTACGGTTATATTCCGGGCTTTGGTTTCTATTCTTTTGGCCTCATTCATCTTATCGGTGCTTATGCTAAGTCTGGTACTTCTATCATCCGGCAGTTGGTTGACGCTGGGACACTTTCAAACTTGCCAGGTGGCTTTAAGACCCGTGGGTTGCGAGTCAAAGGCGACGACACACCAATAGCCCCAGGTGAATGGCGTGACGTGGACGTTCCTTCTGGAGCGATGCGTGACAACATTATGCCGTTGCCATACAAAGAGCCAAGCCAAGTATTGGCTGGACTTATGGATAAGATTATTGAAGAAGGTCGCCGCTTTGCTAACACAGCGGATCTAAACCTTTCCGATATGTCTGCTAATGCCCCAGTAGGTACAACGCTTGCCATTTTAGAGCGCACCTTAAAAGTAATGAGCGCAGTACAAGCCCGTATTCACTTTAGCTTAAAACAGGAGTTAAAACTCCTCAAACACATTATTGCTGAATACACTCCTGAGGAATATTCATATGAGCCAGATGAAGGTAGTCGGACAGCGAAAAAGTCTGATTATGACAATGTTGATGTCATCCCCGTTTCGGATCCCAATGCGTCTACGATGGCGCAAAAGATTGTCCAATACCAAGCGGTATTACAGCTCGCTCAGGGATCGCCACAGCTCTTTAATATGCCGCTCCTCTATCGCCAGATGCTCGACGTACTGGGGATTAAGAATGCGCAGAAACTCGTTCCGATGGAAGAAGACCAGAAGCCGACCGATCCCGTTACGGAGAATCAGAACGTCTTGATGGGTAAACCAGTCAAGGCTTTTGCTTACCAAAACCATCAAGCGCACATCCAAGTGCATATGTCAGCCATGCAAGATCCTAAGATTATGCAATTATTGCAAAATAATCCGATGGCTCCGCAGTTACAAGCTGCAATGCAAGCGCATATTAACGAACATTTGGGCTTTGAGTACCGTGTTCAGATTGAAAAACAGCTTGGATTTAACTTGCCACCTCAACACGATGAGTCTGGCGAAGAGATTCCAATGAATCCAGAAGTAGAATCCCGCTTAGCGCCGCTATTGGCACAGGCTTCACAGCAATTATTAGCTGGAAATCAAGCTCAAGTAGCCCAACAAAAGGCTCAACAGCAGGCACAAGACCCAATTGTGCAGATGCAACAGCAAGAATTGCAGATTAAGCAGCAAGAACAGCAACGTAAGGTCCAAAAAGACCAGATGGATATGCAAATTGAGCAACAACGCCTGCAAATTGAGCGTGAGCGCATCGCTGCTATGCAACAAACTGCTACAAAACAGCAGGGAATTGGCTTAATGGAGAAGGCTTTGGAGTTAAAAGCCCACCAACAAGCTGAAGGAAACCGATTGGGAGTGGATGTCCTAAGAGACGCTATGGATATTTCCCATGATGTGCGTAAAACACACAAAGAAACAGCAGTAAAAACAGCCCATAAGACGATGGATATGCTGCACGAACAGCGTGGGCGAAAGATGGATCACGAAGTAGATTTAATGAAGCACTTGACTCCTACGGAGACGCCAGTGGAGCAAACACCTAAAGGAGAATGATGGATTACTTAGAATATTTGTTGAAAGAATTCAACGAACGGATTGAATTCTTATCGGGCGGACTAGCCCAAGGAAATATCCCAACAATTGAAGAGTATAGATACGTCTGTGGTCAGATTCGAGGTCTCGAGGCTGCAGGCGGAATAATTAAAGACCTCAAACAACGATTGGAGAACTCGGACGATGACCAGTAAAAAGCTCATTGATGCTATGTATTATGAGCAAAATAAAGAATCCCTAAATGCTAGAAAAGCAATTAGGTATGCTGAAAATCGTGAAAAAATTCGTGCTAGACAAGCAGAATATTACCAAAAGAACAAAGCTTTATTTGCAAAAAAAGTAGCAAAACGACACGCTGCTAAATTAAATAGAACACCTAGTTGGCTAACAAAAGCTCACTATGCAGAGATCGATGGTTTTTATGATTTCTGCCAAATATTTAATACCTACATACATGACAAAAAAAGTAAGTTTGAGGTAGACCATATTATCCCTTTACAGGGAAAACAAGTTTCTGGGCTACATACCCCGGAAAATCTGCAAATATTATCTTGCAGAGAAAACGTAGTAAAACGCAACACCTTTAATCCAGATGTATATCCTAGACAAGGAGATTTATCAGAATGAATGAAGTTAACCTTAGCCAAGCAGTAGACTTAGCTGCAATTATGGCTAAAACAGCGGAAGAAAGAGCAAAACAGCTCCCAATCCCGCAAGGATATCGCATTTTATGTGCTATCCCTGAAGCTGAAAAGGAGTTTGACAGTGGACTTCTAAAAGCTGACGAAACCCTTAGAAATGACGAAATTTTAACAACCGTTCTGTTTGTGGTCGACTTAGGCCCAGATTGCTACGCTGATAAGGATCGTTTTCCTAATGGCCCATGGTGCAAAAAGGGTGACTTTATCCTTGTGCGCCCAAATGCAGGAACCCGCTTGGTAATCCATGACCGTGAATTCAGAATCATAAACGACGATTCTGTAGAAGCAGTCGTGCAGGACCCACGTGGAATTAAACGTAAATTTATTTAAGGAGGCGGACGATGCCTAGTTTTAAAGAAGATGAATTTAAGTTTCCAGATGAAGCGCCAGTTGCTGAAGTAGAAGCAGAAGGCTCTGAGCTGGAGATTGAAATTGAAGACGATACACCAGAGATAGATCGTGGACGTGTTCCAGCCGATCCAGAGAAAGTTAAGGCCTTAGAAGTTGAGGTTAACGAACTCGACAAATATAGCCAAGAAGCAAAGGACAAGATGATCCAGATGAAGCGTGTCTGGAACGACGAGCGCCGTGCTAAAGAACAGGCTCAACGTGAGCAACAGGCTGCCTTAGATGCTGCTCAACGCCTATATGAAGAGAACAAGCGTATTAAAAGTATGCTTAATGCAGGCGGAAAAGAGTACAAAGAGGCTATTACAGACTCTACCAGCATGAAATTGGCACTAGCTAAAGAAGCCTATAAACAGGCTTATGAGGCTGGCGATACCGACAAGATGATGGAAGCTCAGCAAAAGGTCACAGAAGCTACCTTAGCTTTAGACCGTGCGCAGCGTTTTCAAGCACCAGCTTTACAGGTTGAAGAATTTCCTGTACAAAGCATACAACAGACTCAAGTTGCACCACGCCTTGACGATAAGGTGATGGAATGGCAGGAAAAAAATCCTTGGTTCGGACAGGACGAGGAAATGACTGCAGCAGCGTTAGGGCTACACGAAAAGCTCAAGCGCCAAGGTGTGCAAATTGGTTCTGATGATTATTACGCAAAGTTGGACAAGACTATGCGTAAACGGTTTCCAGAAAACTTCGACGATGAAGTAGAAGAAGCTGAAGTAGTACCGACAAAGCAAAAGGCAGACGGTCCAAAAGCAAAGTCGAGCACGGTAGTAGCTCCGGCAACTAGGACGACGGCGCCTAAAAAAGTCAGGTTATCTCAATCGCAAGTAGCAATAGCGAAAAAACTTGGCTTATCCCCAGAGCAGTATGTCCGTGAACTTTTAAAAATGGAGGCCTAACATGGCTGAAAAAAGAATTGACCGTGAAGTAGAAACCCGTGCAACAACCGAGCGCCCTAAACAGTGGGCACCTGCAGAATTGCTACCAGAGCCTGACAAACAGGCGGGTTACGCTTATCGTTGGATACGTGTTTCCACGTTGAACTCGGCTGATCCCCGTAATCTTTCCGCCAAAATGCGTGAAGGTTGGGAGCCAGTAAGACTTGAGGAACAACCAAAATTTCAACTGTTAGCTGATCCCAATAGTCGTTATAAAGACAATATTGAGATTGGCGGGTTATTACTCTGCAAGGCACCTGAAGAGCTTGTTGAACAACGTAATGAATATTACATTAGACAAAGCGACAACCAAACCAATGCAGTTGATAACAATTTAATGCGCCAAAGTGACCCAAGGATGCCTCTCTTTAATGAGCGGAAATCTACGACGACCTTTGGTAAAGGTAGTTAAATTTTAATTTTAGGAGTTTAATAATGGCTTATCCCATCGTTAGTAACCCCTACGGCTTTAAGCCTGTAAACCGTATTGACGGCCTGCCATATGCTGGCGCTATCCGTCAAATCCCAATCGCAAGCAATTACAATACTGCGATTTATAACGGTGACCCAGTTGCTATCGTCGTTGGTGGTACAGTAGCAAAATCATCTACTTCAGGTTCTGAAGTAACTTCTGCAACCATCGCTGGTGTATTTGTTGGTTGTCAATATGTAAACAGCTCAGGTCAGACCGTTGAAGCTCAGTACTATCCTGGTACTTCAGTAACCAACGCAATTGCCTATGTTGTTGACGATCCTATGGCTGCATTCAAAGTAGCAGTTGCCTATGCTAACGGCACAGTTACAACTGTTCAAGAGAACGCAGTTGGTACAAACATGTCCTACTATGTAGGTACAGGTTCTACAACTACTGGTGACAGTGGTGCTTGGGTTACTGCTGCTAGCGGTAACAGTACATCAACCTTACCTTGGCGTGTTATCGCTGTGGTGCCTGATACTAACGTTACTTCCACAACTTTCTGTGAAGTTATCGTTAAGATCAACACACAACAGTATAACAACCCAACTGGTATTACTTTAGCTTAATAGGAGCGTTTAAATGGCTATTTCTCGTGCACAACTACTAAAAGAGTTGCTCCCAGGCCTGAACGCTTTGTTCGGACTTGAGTATGCAAAATATGGTGAAGAACATAAAGAGATCTATGAAACAGAGACCTCTGAGCGTTCCTTCGAAGAAGAAACTAAACTGTCTGGCTTTAGCGCCGCTCCAGTCAAAAACGAAGGCTCTGCCATCGCTTATGACAACGGTCAAGAAGCATGGACTGCTCGTTACAACCATGAAACAATCGCAATGGGCTTCAGCTTAACTGAAGAAGCTATCGAAGATAACTTGTATGACTCTTTGTCAGCTCGTTATACTAAGGCATTGGCTCGTTCTATGGCTTATACCAAGCAAGTTAAGGCTGCTGCAGTATTGAACAACGGCTTCACATCCGGTTATAACGGTGGTGACGGTCAACCTTTGTTCTCTAGTGCTCACCCATTAGTTTCTGGCGGTACAAACAGCAACATCCCATCCACTCCAGCTGACTTAAACGAGACTTCTTTGGAAGCCGCCGTTATTCAAATCAGCTTGTGGACAGATGAGCGTTCACTCTTGATCGCTGCTAAGCCACGTAAATTGGTTGTTCCACCTGCATTACAGTTCGTTGCAACTCGCTTGCTAGAGACTGAATTGCGTGTTGGTACAAACGACAATGACATCAACGCATTGAAGAACAATGGTTCGATTCCAGAAGGTTACGCAATTAACCACTTCTTGACCGACACAAACGCATGGTTCTTGACAACTGATGTTCCAAACGGCATGAAGCACTTCGAGCGTGTTCCTCTCCAGAACTCTATGGACGGCGATTTCGATACTGGTAACGTTCGTTACAAGTCTCGTGAGCGTTATTCATTCGGCTGGTCTGATCCACTCGGAATGTACGGTTCTGCAGGCGCTTAATAAGCACCTCTAGTACAGGAAGCCCCGCTCAAAAAGCGGGGTTTTTCTTTGGGGTTTTCCCTTGCAAATATATTTATTTGTAGTAATATCCTAATAGACCGGGTAAACCGGCTTTCCAGACTGTCCCGGCAGATGCGTACACAACTGGCTAGCTGATCTTTGTACGAAGGACAATTTATTATGACAACAGCAACAACCTCAGCCGTATGGCGTTCAACAGGTGGCGATCAAACTCGCACCGCAGCAGCTGGCTCAATGAGAATGGCAGTGCCTTTCTATGTAGCTAATGCAGCAGCATCAGCAAACGTAGTGGTATCTTCAAGCCTACAAAACAACACAGTTATTCTACCAGCAAACGCAGTAGTAACTAGCATTATTATTAATACAACTGGCACAGGAACAATCGACATGGGCTTTACCCCATTATCTGGCGTAGGTCCTGGTCAAAATACCATAACTGGCACACCAGTTCCAACAGGATTGTTTGTAGCTAAATCTATTGCTGCTCGCTCTTCTACTGGTACTGCTGGTACAGGCGCAGGCAATAGCGTAGGCGCTGTAGCTAACACAACAAACTTGGTTGTGATTACTTCTGCTGCCAACGGTTCCGCATCTGGTAGTTGCTCTGGTTGGATTGAGTACTTTGTTGCTGACTCTAGCGTACAGGCAGTGTAATTAATCTTACGGGTTAGGGTTTTCCCTAGCCCACTTAAATCTTTAGGAGATTAATTATGACAATGCAATATGACGTAAGAGGCTCGCACCTTAGCGGTTCTGGCTTTATGTTTGTTGGGCGTACTCGTTTAAAAAACATAGTTTACCAAGGCAATGGTACTGCCGGTGGTATTGATGTATTTGATACTGCTATAGCGCCAGTTACTACTGGAACTTATGGTCGTTCTGGAACTACCGTTACTGTAACGCAAACTGCCCACGGTTTAACATCAGGTCAAGAAGTTGGAATTACTTTTGCCGCTGTTTCCGCTGTTTCTGCTACTGCTGGTAATTATATTATTACTGTTACAGGCCCTAATACCTTTACAATTACCGATATTAACTCCGGAACAATTGCTACTGGAACGGCTTGCAATTATGTTTCAAATACCAACCCTAATCCAAATGCTAGCACCAATAGATGGATGACTAGTTATAATACTGGTACTGCAGTTCAACCATTCCAAGTATTATTTCAAGGTGAGGGTATGCTAGCAACTAATGGTATTTATGTAGTGGTATCAAACATTACGTATCAAACAGTTCAGTATGGCTAAGAAAAAAAGTGTCTCGCTTGCAGTTGGGCGTGGTGAAAAGTTGCCTGTATCTAAGGGCGCTGGGCTTACCGCCAAGGGTCGTGCTAAGTATAATGCGGCTACTGGCTCTCATTTAAAAGCACCACAGCCTCAAGGCGGAGCAAGAAAGAAGTCGTTCTGTGCAAGGATGTCTGGAATGCCCGGTCCGATGAAAGATGAAAAAGGTCGTCCTACTCGTAAGGCGGCTAGCTTGAAAAGATGGAATTGCAAATGAATGATATTGACCCAATTTCAACAGCTAGGGAGCTAGCTACGCACGCTAACGATATTGAGCATTTACAGGCAGATATGGATAAGATGGTTAATGAGATGAAGGAGATCAAAGAAGCCATCCAAGCTATCCAAAAAACTCTTGCTGAAGCTCATGGCGGTTGGCGATTATTGCTCGGTGTAGGCGGAGCAGCAGCTTTAATTGGCGCTATTATGGCTAATTTGTTTCAAGGATTTTGGAGTAAATAATGCCTAGCAAAAGTAAAGCTCAGCATAATTTAATGGAAGCTGTAGCTCATAGCAAAAAGTTTGCTAAGAAAGTTGGTATACCGCAAAGTGTAGGAAAAGATTTTGCGGAAGCTGATAAGGGTAGGAAGTTTGGTTTAGGCGGTAATGTTAATATAACCCGTGGCGGTCAGGGAATGATTAACAAGCAGGAAACTCGGCGTGGAAGTACTTTGGGATATCAAAAAAGTGCCCCAAATACTAATTTAAACAAATTTGTAGGTAAAAAGGAAGGTGGCATTATGAAATACGATAAGACTCCTAAAGCAGGATCAATGTCTAAAGAAGTAGAAGCTGGTTCAAACAAGCTTTTAAAATTTGGTGAAAGCGCTGTACAAAAGCGTGGTCATACTAAAGGCAAGAACCTTGGCGATACAGGCCCAATCAAAGGCATTATGAGTGGCGCTAAGAAAATGGCTAAAGGTGGTACGGCATCTGCACGTGCTGACGGTTGTGCTGAGCGTGGCAAAACCAAAGGCACACAAGTAATGATGAAAAAAGGCGGTAAGTGCTAATCATGCCTTATACAGAAACCGGTAAGGAAAAGCAAAAGCGAGAAGCCTATGAGAAAGCCAATAAAGAACGTGGCATTCGTCAAGAAGCAGAACGTGATTACAAAATGTTTGGTACAACTGAGCAGAATATCCCCAATGTCAATCCAATGGGCGACGTTGTTACTCCAAACGCAACTGGCATGAAAAAAGGCGGAAAAGTTATGGAACACAAACATCATATGGAGCACGTTAAGAAACACTCTGCTGGTCATAAGCACGAGCAAGAGAAGGTTTCTACACACTCTGCTGGTCACAAAATGCATCACGAGCATGTCAAAAAGATGTGTTACGGTGGTAAGACAAAATGAGACCGTCTCGTGGCATGGGGGATATTAACCCCTCTAAAATGGGAAAGCCAAAGATTAAAGCTCGCCGTGATGATACAGACTTCACAGAATACGCTAAAGGCGGCGAGGTTTGGAATAAGCCACGCCCTAAAGGTTTAGGTAAACCTAAGGCGCTGACACCAGAAAAGAAAGCTAAAGCCAAAGCAATGGCTAAAGCAGCTGGCAGGCCTTACCCAAATTTAGTCGATAACATCAGAGCAGCGAGGAAAAAATAATGGCAACTAAAAACTGGATTGCTGGAGCTATTAAGAAGCCAGGAGCATTACGCAAAGAACTGGGCGTTAAAGAAGGAAAGACTATTCCTGCTAAGAAGCTAGCTGCGGCGGCTAAAAAGCCAGGAAAGATTGGTCAACGTGCTCGTTTGGCTGAGACTTTAAAAGGAATGAAAAAGAAATGAAATTCTCATTTAGCGCATTATTCTCTTTATTTAAAAAGCCTGAGCTAGAGATTTCTTTTGACCCAAAGGAAACAGCTCCTTGGCCTTTCCCTGTTCCTGCAGAAAAGCGTCCACAGGTAAAAAAGGCTACTACTCGTACAGCTAAAAAGCCTGCAGTTAAGAAAGCTGTTGCTAAAAAAGCTACAACTGTTGCTAAAAAGAAAACAAAAAAGGCTGACTAATGTCTACTTTTGCTTATATACATTGCAAACCAGATGGAACTCCCTTTTATGTAGGTAAAGGAGTATTGCGTCGTGCAAAGTATTTAGGCGAGCGTAATCCATATCATAAAGCAGTAGTTACTAAATATGGAAAAGAAAACATTCTTATTGGAAAGCTAGAATGCTCTTCAGACGATATTGCATTTGAGCTGGAAAAAGGACTAATTAAGTGTCTAAAAGATTCTGGACTAAAGCTGACTAATTTTACTGATGGTGGAGAAGGTGGAGTTAATCCAATTCCTGAAACACGTCAACGATTATCTGAGGCTGCCAAAAAACGTGGTGTTTCTAAAGCATGTCAAGAAGCTAAAGTTAAAGCTTTAAAAGGAAAAAGTTTATCTAATGAACATAAAGAAAAACTTAAAAAAGCTCAAACTGGTAAAATATTTACTGAAGAACACCGCAAGAATATAAGTATTTCAGCAAAAAAACGGGGCATGGAAGCAGCTCGCATAGGATTAGCATTAAAACGTTTAAATTTAAAGGAAAATAAAGCATGAGTACTAGTGGCACTAATTCCTTTAATTTGGATGTAAACGATATAATTGAAGAAAGTTTTGAGAGGTGTGGTAAAGAGCTTCGCACAGGATATGATCTACGCACCGCTGCTAGATCTTTAAACCTATTGACCATTGAATGGGCAAATAAAGGTATTAATCTTTGGACAGTAGAGCAAAAGCAGTTTGTAATGAATTCTGGTCAGGCTATCTACGCACTTCCTGTAGATACAATTGACATTTTGGATGCCGTAACACGCCAATATAACGGCTACACAACCAATCAAATTGATATTAATTTAAGCAGAATTTCTGAGTCTACATACATAACCATTCCAAACAAGAATGCTACTGGTCGCCCAATTCAAATGTATGTAAACCGTCAGTCTGGGAATATTGCTTCCATTCCGCAAACTACATTAGCCACAACAGGAACCACACCTGTGGTATCTGCTACGGATACAACGATTACTTTAGTTGATGCCTCCGGTCTTCCAACTCAAGGCTTTATTAATATTGATGATGAAACTATTGCATACCAAAATATTGTTGGAAATCAAATTGTTAATGCTTGGCGTGGTCAAAATGGCACAACTGCTGCAGCTCACAATGCTGGCGCCCAAGTATTTGTAAACCAACTGCCTTGTGTAAACGTTTGGCCTACACCAAATACACCTGGAAATCAGTACACTTTTGTTTACTACCGCTTACGCCGCATTCAAGATGCTGGATCTGGAATTAATACTCAAGATATTCCATTCCGCTTTATACCGGCTATGGTAGCTGGATTAGCCTATCACCTTAGCGTTAAGCTAGAGGGTGTAGATCCAAACAGAATTATTGGTTTAAAGCAGGCATATGACGAGACATTCCAATTGGCAGCAGATGAGGATAGAGAAAAGGCATCTTTAAGATTTGTACCGAGAAACCTTTATTACTATAACTAATCATGCCAAGTAAGTACTCGTCAGGTAAGTATGCAATCGCCGAATGTGATCGGTGTGCGCAGCGTTATAAGTTAAAGGAATTACGGATACAGACCTTAAAAACTAAGCCGTATCGGGTAAAGGTATGTAAAACTTGTTGGGATCCAGATCAGCCACAATTACAATTGGGCATGTATCCAGTAAACGATCCACAAGCAGTTTACGAGCCTCGTCCTGATGTTAGCTATTATCAGTCTGGAAATACAGGTTTATTGACTAATTTATATGATCCAAATGTCAATAATGCCGATGAGTATGGATATCCTTTGGATGGTAGTAGGCAGTTTCAATGGGGTTGGAACCCCGTAGGTGGAGCAAGTTACTTTGACCGTGCGCTTACTCCAAATAGCTTGATTCCAGTGATAACAGTAGGTACAGTTACGATACAAACAACATAGGGAGTGGTAAAATGGCAAAGAAGGAAATGAAAGAATCAAAGTCTGAAATGAAAAAAGAGATGGCTGCTGATAAAAAGCAAGACGTCGCTATGATTAAAAAGGCTTTTAAAGAGCACGACAAACAAGAGCATAAAGGTGGCCCAGGCACCAAAATTACCCTTAAAAAGGGTGGTGTAACAGGCAAAGAAATGAAGGCCGTTGGTCGCAACATGGCTCGTGTAATGAACCAAAAATCTTCAGGAAGAGGTCGTTAATATGGCTAAGAATGATTTTCCCAAAACTGAAACTAAGAATGAGTTTAAAGCATTAGGTCATGCACAAGATAATGGCCCTGCTAGCGAATACACTGGTTTCAAATATCCAGTAGGTGGCGGTAATGATATTGGCATTTACAAACAGCCAATGCCAAACCCGCATGCTGCAGCTAAAGATGTAACCGATATTTCTGGTAACCCAATGGATACTTTTAATATTGCAGTTGCTGGCACCAATAAAGGCAATTACAAAGGTACAAATCCAGCTGGCGTTGGAGTAATGCGTGGCTATGGCGCTGCTACTAAAGGTCGCAAAATTAGCGGAAAAATGGGCTAATAATGAATTATTACCAGCTGTTATCTGCAGTACAGGACTATACAGAAAACCAATTTCCAATAACTTACTTGGAGGATGGAACAACTGTATCTTCTGTACAACAGATTAACAGAATGATTGAACAAGCTGAGTTGCGTATTTATAACTCAGTTTTAATTCCATCATTAAGAAAGAATGTGACGGGTGTGCTTACTGCAGCCAATCCCTATTTGTCCTCCCCAAATGACTACCTGTCAACATTTTCTCTTGCTGTAATTGATTCAAGTGGCAACTATACTTACCTCTTAGATAAAGACGTTAACTTTATTCGTCAGTCTTACCCAAACCCAACATACCAAGGTACCCCCCGGTATTACGCTATTTTTGGCCCTCAATACTCTTATCCAAACGAGCTATCGTTTATTATTGGTCCAACACCAGACCAAAACTATAATGTAGAACTGCATTACTATTATTATCCAGTGTCTATTATCCAAAGCGTTGCAGCAACATTGGGAGCAATTACTAATCCAGGGTCTGGATATATTACTGGAATATACAACAATATTCCTGCGACTGGCGGTAGTGGAGATGGCCTTTTATTAAATATAACTACATCTGGCGGAATTGTAACAAGCGCATCTATTTCTTATGGCGGATCTGGATACAATCCAGGAGATGTTATTACAGCCACAATTGGAACCGCTGGAACAGGGTTTTCAACTACCGTTGCAACAGTTAATAATCCAACTGGAACTTCATGGATTGGAGACAATTTTGATACCGTTTTATTGTACGGAACGCTTGTTGAAGCGGCTACCTATATGAAGCAAGAGGCTGATTTGGTCGCCCTTTACACCAATAAATATCAAGAAGCAATGCAGCAGCTTAACCGTCTTGGAACAGGTCTTGAGCGTAGTGATGCTTACAGAAGTGGTCAAGCTAGAATTAAGGTTACTCAATAATGCCTATAGCACAAGGATCTTGCAATATATTTGGTCAAAACTTGCTCAATGGTAACGAGAACTTTACCACTGGCACTTACTATATTGCTCTATACAATGGAAACGCCAATTTGGGCGCTACAACTACGGCCTATACGACGGCAAATGAAGTGGTTGGAACAGGATATACGGCTGGCGGAAAGCCTCTAACTATTACCGTTACCCCTACCGTAAATAACCAGTACAACACGGCTTATATATCGTTTGCTAATGCTGTTTGGAACCCAGCTAGCTTTACGGCTAGGGGTGCCTTAGTATACAATTACAACACAAAAGCGGCTTGTTTTGTGATAAATTTTGGTTCAGACAAGACCTGTAGTAATAGTTTTACAGTGCAGTTCCCAGCAGCGACCAGTACGTCTGCTATTTTATCAATTAGTAGTTATACAAGCGCTAATATTATTAGTTCTGGTGATTAAGGAGTTTTTATGAGCAATGAAAAAGCAATATTTGGAGACAGCGTAGAAGCGACTGTTATCCGTGGCGCTGGTGCAACCGAATTGGTTGGCTTAGAAGGCGTTTACACAGCTGAGTGCTACGATGCACAAGGTAATTTAAAGTGGACAGATGTTATTGAGAACTTGACCACTAACGTAGGCCGTCAAAGCCTTTTGAATTCATACTTTGGTAACACCGGTGGTGGCGCTATTGTTATGGGTTTAATGGGTACAGGCTCTCCAGCTTATACAGATACACAAGCATCACATAGTGGTTGGTTAGAAGTTGGTGGCGCTAATGCTCCTACATACTCTGGTACACGTAAGACTCCAACATTTAGTGCTGCTACTTCAGCAAACCCATCCGTATTAACTACAAGTGCGGCTGTTGTGTTTAGTATGACTAGTTCTGGTACTGTTGCTGGTGCATTTATTAACGTGGGTGGTTCTGCTACTCAAGATAATACAACTGGCGTACTGTTCAGTGCTGGTGACTTTACTGGCGGCTCTAAAACAGTTTCTTCTGGCGATACTATTAACGTTACTTACACACTATCTGCTGCTGGTTAATAGGGAGCTTTAAATGGCTCTCGTTCTTAAAGATAGGGTTCTAGAAACCGCAACATCCCCCGGTACCGGTACAGTATCGTTGCAGGGGGCTGCCACTGGATATCAATCGTTTAGTTCTGCGATTGGTAATGGAAACACTTGCTACTACACTATTGCTGACCAGAGCGGTTCAAACTGGGAAGTGGGTATTGGCACGTATTCAACTTCAGGAAACACGCTTACTAGAACCACAGTACTATCTTCATCTAATGCTGGGTCTACAGTTAATTTCTCAATTGGTGTACAAAACGTATGGGTAGATTATCCATCTGAGAAGTCGGTTAATTTAGATGCTTCTGGAAACGTATCACCATTAGGCACGATTGCATCAGGCGTTTGGAACGGTACAGCAATTACTACTGCGTATGGCGGTACAGGTCTTACATCATTTACTTCTGGCGGTGCGGTATATGCAACTAGCACATCTGCTCTAACTACAGGAACTTTACCTGTTGCTTCTGGTGGTACAGGAACAACTACTTCTACTGGTTCTGGTTCAGTTGTTTTAAGCACAAGCCCAACACTTGTTACTCCCAATTTAGGAACACCGTCTTCATTAACGCTTACTAATGCTACTGGTCTTTCTTTAACCACTGGCGTAACTGGGACACTGCCTATTGCTAACGGTGGTACAAATACTACTGCTACGCCTACAGCTGGCGGTGTTGCTTATGGCACAGGCACTGCTTATGCAGTTACCACTGCAGGTACATCTGGTTATATTTTAACTTCTGGTGGCGCAAGCGCTCCTACATGGACATCTACTACTGGCTCTGGTTCTGTAGTATTAAACACATCACCAACTTTAGTTACACCAGCATTAGGCGTGGCAACAGCTACTAGCTTAAGCTCTGGTACTTTAACAGCAACAAATAGTACCTCTGCTACATCTACAACGGGCGCAATCTCTTACGGTACAAATAACTTTAGTGACGTTAACGTATTAGCTAACTTTACTACCAATCAGAATCAATACGCCCAAGTAACAGTACAAAACACTAACAGTGGAAGTCAAGCGTCAGCTGAGTTTATTGCCTATAACAATAACGGAACAGCTTCAACTAACTTTGCTACGATGGGTATTAACTCATCTGGATACACAGGTACTGGCGCTATTAATGCTCCAAACTACGCTTACTTTATTTCTGGTAGCTCAGATATTGTTGTTGGAACCATTAGTGGAAATAGTATTCACTTTGTAACCAATAGTGCCGCTACAGACGCTATAACGATTAACTCAAACAATGCTGTAGCATTTAATGGTTCTTACGGCTCTTCGGGGCAAGTATTAACTTCTGGCGGCTCTTCAGGAACTCCCGCTTGGATTAACCAATCATCAATTGCGGCTGGCTCTGCAACTACAGCAGGTAGCGTCACTAATAGCGTAACTTTTAATAATGGCGGTGCTGGTTCTGTATCTGGCGCAACATTTAATGGTAGCTCTGCCCTTACTGTTTCTTATAATACTGTTGGCGCACCATCTACATCCGGTACTGGCGCTTCTGGGACTTGGAGCATTAACGTCACAGGTAGTGCTGGCTCTGCAACAACAGCAACCACAGCAACAAACTTAGCTGGCGGTGCAGCTAGTCAGATTCCATATCAAACAGGCTCAGGTGCTACAGCATTTATTGCTAATGGTACAAGCGGACAAGTATTAACTTCTAATGGTGCATCTGCACCAACATGGCAGCCCGTATCAGTTTCTGTGGGGCCAATTAACCAAAACTTAACCACGGTATCATCTAACCAAACTATTCCAAGCGGTCAAAATGGATTCTCTGTTGGCCCAATGACAATCAATAGCGGTATAACTGTAACTGTAACAAGCGGTCAACGATGGGTGGTAATTTAATATGACAATTATTGTTAATGGCTCTAACACCCCTACGGCTGGTGCAGTAGGTTATGGTGATGGTACAAATTTAGCTTTTACATCTGCTGGCACTACAGGACAGTTTTTATCGTCTAATGGTTCATCTGCCCCATCTTGGGTAGGTGCACCAGCAAGTGCTATGACTTTAATAAGCACATTGACTGCTAGTAACTCGGCATCTTTAGTATGGACAGGACTTAGTGGGTACGATAAATATTTAGTAATTGCAGAAAATCTTTTGCCTGTTTCTCCAAGTGGTAAAAATTTAATTACTTTAGGTTATGGAGCAACACCTACATATATTACAAGTGGCTATTATTTTAATATTATTGGGGTGAATTCTGGTACTAGTATTGCTACAAGCAGTTCCGAAACCGCTATTTATTTTCAATATAGCGGAATGGGTTCTAATACAACTCAATACCAAGCAACTTGTTTAATAAGTGGATGTTCTTCTGGAATAAATAAAGGATACTTTGTTAATTCTTCTTGGAATGATTTAATTACCCCATCTTATGAACTTATTACAAAAATAGGTACATTAGTAAATACTAATGCTATTACAGCAATCAAAGTAACAAATAATATCGGAAATTTAGGTACTGGTTCAATATCTCTCTACGGCATCTCATCTTAATTAAGGAAACATCATGGCAGACTTAAACTCAGAAATCATTGCTTATTTAAGCGTAAACAATATCCCTTATACGGCTGGTGACTATCAAACTGGTCAGCCTGAAGGCGAACCAAATCAAATCCTATCTTGGAATACAGAAAAGCTAGGCGCAGAGCCTACTCAAGCTCAACTTGATGCCGCTTATCCTGTATGGGAAGGTCAGCAAATTCAAGCGCAAAACTCAGCTACAGCTAAACAGCTATTAACAGAAACAGATTGGACTGCGGTTGCTTCTGTTGCAGACCCAGCAGTATCTAATCCTTATTTAACTAATCAAGCTGATTTCTTATCTTACAGAAGTGCAGTAAGAGCTATTGGTGTAAATGCGCCAACAACACCAGCAACATTTCCTACTCAGCCAACTGCAACTTGGAGTAACTAATGTCCACCATAGCCGCTGGCACAACTACCACTACGGCTCTTGTCCAGACAGGAGATACGACTGGTAGTTTAGTTTTACAAACTGGAGCAACACCTACTACGGCTATGACTATTAGTTCTAGTCAAATAGTAAACTTTGCTAATGCTCCTACTATTGGTGGTTCTGCTTTTCCTAGTGGCGCAATGACTTTGATTAGTACGCAGACTGCGGCCGGAACAGCTTATTTACAATGGACAGGATTATCAGGGTATGATAAATATCAAATTGTTTTAAATAATATTTCTCATACAGCTTTTCATGTTTCTGCTGGTTTAATTTTACAAATTGGTACAGGAGCAACACCTACTTGGATTACATCAGGCTATCAATGGGTAGCCGTTTGTCATTTAACCAATGCTTCTACAAGCGTAAGTATATATAATAGTAATAGCGATACATCTTGGAGTATTGGAGCACAAGCATCTGGACAGCCTAGTGGTGGTACAGGGGCTGGTGTAATTGGGTCTTTACAAATTGCTGGGTGTAGCGGCTCTACATCATTAAGAAGTTTTAGTGGAATAGCGCAATCATATAATTCAAGCACACCTGTTTATGAACAAGATGTATCTACTGGTACATCTGCTAGTGCTACACCAATTACAGCTATTAGAATATCTTTTGCAGATACTTCTGTTGCTATTGGAACAGGCTCTGCTACTCTCTATGGCATCTCATCTTAATAGGTAAATCATGGCTACTACAATTAATGCCAGTAATGGCTCAACTAGCGGATTAATCCAAACTGGAGATGCTTCAGGAGTATTGGCTTTACAAACTAATAATGGTGTAACTGCTTTAACTTTAGGCTTATATCAAACAATTACTCCTACTAATGCTATTTTAGAAGCCGCCACAATTACTGCAGCAGCCCCAGCTTCAACACAAAACTTTGATTTGCTTACACAGCCAGTTCAATACTTCACAACAAGTGCGGCTAATAACTGGACAATTAATTTGCGTGGTAACTCTACTGTAGCTATGAATACTTTGTTATCAACAGGACAGTCTGTAACGATGGCAATACTGACTACTCAAGGTGCTACTGCTTATTACAATTCTACTGTTCAAGTTGACGGCACAACTACTGGTGTAACTACAAAATGGCAGGGTGGAGCACCTAGCGCAGGTAATGCTAGCGGTATTGATGTATATACATATACTATTATTAAAACGGCTTCTGCTACATTTACTGTATTAGCTTCTTTAACTCAGTTTAAATAATATGCCAACAATTATTACCAGAGGAGCTGCTTCTGCTAAAGCTTATGGCTTTGGTGGTGGCGCAGCTAAAGTTATTGGCTCTCAGTCCTATACAACTCCTGGAACTTATTCTTGGGTAGCTCCTGCTGGAGTTACTAAAGTTTCTGTAGTGGCTGTCGGAGGTGGCAGTCGTGGCGGCGGAGGTTTAGGTTATATTAATAATCGTGCAGTAACACCCGGAAATTCCTACGCCGTAGTTGTTGGTGGAACTAGCGGTTGCAGTTATTTTTGTTCTACCTCAGTAGTTAAAGGTGGCGGTGGCACTAACAGTAGTGGTGGAACATATACAGGTACAGGTGGTGGTAATGGAGGAGCTGGCGGTAATGGTGGTGGCGGTGCGGGTGGATATAGTGGCAATGGCGGAAACGGAGCAAATAGAGTTTGTTGTGCTGTAATCCCCGGATGTGCTGGTAGTGGTGGTAGTGGCGGCGGCGGTGCTTATTATTCTAACTGCATTGCTACTCGTTACAATGGTGGTGGTGGTGGTGGTGTTGGATTATTTGGGCAAGGTACCTCTGGTACTGGCGGCACAAATTTAGGAAGCAATAATGCTGGTGGCGGAGGTGGTGGTTCTGGTGGAACTGCTGGTACCGCAGGTTCTAATTCTAGTGGAAATGGTGGAAATGGGGGGTCTTATGGTGGTGGATATGGTGTTGGATGGGGCCCAAATGGTGTAGCATCCACAGGAGCTGTTCGTATAGTATGGCCTGGATGCGCTAGATTATTCCCATCTACTTGTGTAGGCACTCCATGAACCTATATATTCAAGTTGAAAATGGTAAACCCATAAATCACCCTGCTTTTGAGGATAATCTTATACAAGCGTTTGGTTCTATTCCTGCTAATTGGAAACCATTTAAACGTATTCCACAGCCTAGCCCAAATGCAGTTTGCACTTATACTCTTAGCCTAGATGGAAAAACTTGGCAAGATACTTGGACAATAACAGAAAGTTAAGGATAAATTGTGAGTGATGTAAATAAAGAATTACAAGCATTTTATTATTTTCCTTCTGCTGTTTATGCTATTGATAAACCTGAATTTTTAAAAGATGCAAAATTAGCTTGCGAATTAGCCATTGAAAAACAAAAAAAAGACCAGCCATTAGATGAAATTTATCCTGCTTATATGACAGGAAATTTATTTGATTACGATGGCATGGATAAATTTGCCGAGTTTGTAGGTCAAACTGCTTGGAATATTTTGTTTGAGCAAGGCTACAAAATGAACGAATTGAATACCCATTTTACAGAAATGTGGGCGCAAGAACACCACAAACATTCTTCAATGGAACAACACGTTCACAATTATGGCTCACAAATTGTAGGTTTTTATTTTGTTGATGTTCCAGAAAATAGTTCGAGGGCTATATTCCATGACCCTAGGGCAGGAAAAGTTCAAATTAATTTGCCCGAAGAAAATGTAGAAAATGCAACACCTGCAAGCAATATGATTAATTTTGAGCCAAAAGAAGGTTTATTGTTGTTTTCCAATGCTTGGTTGCCTCATTCATTTACTCGTCATTCTTCTGAAAAACCTATTCGTTTTATTCATTTTAATTTAGGGGTTCAACCTGCCCCAGCGCAAACAACTTGTAAGCCTGCGGAAGTAATATGAATAAATACCGCATCCGTTTTAACAAAAGCAGGGGTATGGATGGGCGTGGCTCAAAAGAACATGTATGGCGTGTTTTTGAAGGCGACAAAGAATATCTTTTTAAACACTTTAAAATTAACACCGTTTCTCAAAGCGAAAAAGAAGAAAGCTCTGAGGATTGGAACGTTGTGTGCTATGGTGTTATGACGATTGATAAAAAGACGTCTACTGCAACTATTAACGAGGCTTAAATGTTTGGATTAACCGCATTCGCTCAAGCGCCATTTAATGCTTTAGGTCAAACAACCTATGCGGTTAGCCTTTCTGAGTCTTTTACTGTAACGGATGCTACTAGCGTATCGGCAACCTTTAGAAGTGCAGTAACTGATTCATTTTCTATTGTTGATGGCGATAGCCCAGCATATAGCTTCTTTACTTTTGTTACAGACTCCTTTAGTTTGGCTGATGATGAACGGGGCGCTTGGTATGCCTACGATACAGTCAGCGAAACAACTACTTTAACCGATACTATTACATCTGCTTTTGCTGTAGGGCTATCTGTAAGTGAATCATTTTCATTAAGTGACACAGAATCAGCGCAGGCAAACTTTGCTGGTACAGCCGCAGAAAGCTTTACAACCACAGACTCACTATCTGCCCAAGCCAATTACGTACCATCAATATCTGAATCTTTTACGTTAACCGAGAGTGAAAGCGGCGCTTTAAATGCCTTTAACAGCGTTTCAGAAAGCACAACATTAACGGATACCCCAAATTTTAGTAGTAGCTATGCAGTATCTACAGCCGAAACAGCTACCATTTCTGATGCCGTTAGCTCTTTTGCTGGATTTGCTGGCACAACTGCCGAGACATTTACCATTTCTGATGCAGAGTCTGTGTACGCCCAGTTCTTGTCTAGCCTGCAAGAAAGCTTTAATATCTACGATGGTGGAGCGCAGAACTTTAATTACAATGTTGCACTTGCTGAATTGGCAGCATTTAACGATGCTACAAACTCTACCGCAAACTTTATTAGTACGACCGCTGAAGTCTTTACCCTAACAGATACCCCTACAGGGGCATGGAGTACCTACGCTACAACCGCAGAAACCATTACATTTACAGACGTAGAAACAGGGTTTAGGGGTTATATGGTGTCTATTTTAGAGACGGCTAACCTTACAGACGCTGAAGCGGGAATAATTGGGTTTAACCCAAGCGTATCTGAATCCCTTACATTAACTGATTTAGTTTCAAATACTACCAATTTTAGGCCTTCAGTAAGCGAATCCATGGTATTTTCAGATTTGCTAGCGGCCACTGGATGGTTTAAAATTAACGACAATCAGACCGCCTTATGGAATTCAATTAGCAATCCCCAAAACCCTGGATGGGGTGCCATTAATGACGGTCAAGATCCAGGATGGAAACAAATAGATGACGATCAATAAGGAGTATTAAATGTCTAATTACACAAGTTCGCTAGGTTTTGAACAGATTAATCCGGGAGACCAAGCGGGTTTGTGGGGTAATACTACCAATACTAACCTTTCTTTGATCGACCAAGCCATCTCTGGCGTAACCCCAATTAGTTTTGCGGGTCTTTCTGGATCCACTTATACCTTAACATTTTATAACGGTGCAGTGGATGAAGCCCGTTCTGCAGTGTTAAATATTACTGGTTCTGCTACAGGTGCAAATACCGTAGTAGTTCCTAACGTTCAAAAAACATATTTGGTTAGAAACAATACTGGACAAACAATTGTTTTCCAAACTGCTTCTCCAAGCGCAACTTATTCAGTTTTGTCTGGAAATAGCATTCTTATCTTCTGTGACGGTAACAATAATGTATACACAGGTATTCAATCTCCAAGCTCTGGCACTTTAACTGTATCTGGTGGCGGTACTGGTGTTACTACATTTACTGCAGGATTTGTTACCTCTCCTGGTGGCGCTTCAAATTTAACTACAACTTCTACCGTATCATTGTCTAGCCAAGTATCTGGCACATTACCAACATCAAATGGCGGTACTGGATCTTCATCTTTGACTTCTAATGCGCTTCTTATTGGCAATGGCACTGGAGCAATTGGAACATTGCTTGGAGGAACATCTGGTCAGGTTGCTACATGGAATGGTTCTCAGTGGACTGCGGCATCTCCATCTTCTGGAGTTTCTAGCGTTAGCGGATCTGGCAATATTAGCGTTAGTCCAACCACTGGAAGTCCTGTTGTTAGCATAAGTAGCTCACCATCGTTTACTAGTGTTTCAGCATCTTCTGGAATGACTATTGGGGGCGCTTCTGTATTAACTACAACTACTGGCGCCCAATTAAGTGGAGCAGCATTTACGGGTAATATAAGCGCTAGTTCTGGCAGTAATATTTATACAGGAACTTCTGGCAGTACTTCATATGGCGGTATATTTGGTAGCTCAGTACAGCTATACAACAGTTCAACGTCTATGTATAACAATGGCTCTGTATTTGGATTCCAAACATCTTCTGGAACTATTGTTAATATTAATAACACTAATGGTAGTTTTACAAACGTTTCAGGTTCGTATACTGCTTTTTCTGATTCACGTATTAAAGAAAATATTACTCCTGCCCGTTCATATTTAGCAGACCTACAAAAATTAAATGTTGTTAATTACAATTTAGTTGGTAGAACAGATAAATATCTTGGTTTAATTGCACAGGAAGTTCAAGCTGTTATGCCAGGTTTGGTCGAAACACAAGCTACAAATGAAGCTTTTCCAGATGTAGAAAATTTGCTAAGCGTTAAATATTCAATTTTGGTCCCAATGCTTTTGCAAGCAGTGCAAGAACTTAACAAAAAAGTAACAGATTTAGAAGCTAAAGTTGGCGCTTAATGAACAAAGTATTAAACGATCTTCTTACTGGTAAAGATGGTAAGACGCATGACATTGGGCGTTGGTCATTGCTTGTCTCGATATTTGGTTTTTTTGGGGCAGTAATTTATAACGCTCTTCACGCAGGGGCGGTTGACTTAGAAAGAATGTATATGGGCGTAGCCGCTATTGTTGGAGCACATGGTATGGCTATTTGGGCTAAACAAAATACAGAACCTGAAGATAACTCAGGACCGGGGGCTTAATGTTTCCTTTACCTATTACCACCTATGTCAAAATTGGAATTCTTGTTGTGGCTGTACTCGGGGCTTTTGCTTATGGCTGGCATACTCGGGATGTCGATTTCTCTAATTACAAAACTGAAGTTAAAGTCGCAGCAGAAAAACAACAAGCGGAAGTCGAATCAATCAAGAAGCAACACGAACTAGCAACTAAAGGAATACAAGATGAATATGATGCGAAACTTAGTCTTTTGCGCCAGTATTATGCTAACGGGGTGCGCAACACAGGTGCCAGTACAGTGCCCGGCATTTCCTCAACCTCCAAGCTCTCTGACGCAATCGCCGCCTACAACGTTCTTGCTGGACAATGCGCTCAAACAACCCTCCAAGTAGTTGAGTGGCAAAAGTGGTACAACGAGGTTAAAAAGGCTAGCGTTGAATGACGGCAGATCAGCTTAATAAGCTAGGGGTAAACCCTAATACTTGGTATCAGCCATTAACAGATATGTTTAAGCGATACAGCATTAACACAACAAATCGGCAGGCGCAATTTTTAGGACAGGCAATGCATGAGTCGGAAGATTTTAAAGTGCTTGAAGAAGATCTCGATTATTCGCTTATGGGACTTATGCGTATTTGGCCCAGTCGATTCCCTACTGCAGAAGTGGCAGAGCAATACGCAAGACAGCCAGAAAAGATAGCTAATAAAGTTTACGCTGGGAAACTAGGAAATACGGAAGAAGGTGATGGCTGGAAGTATCGTGGTAGGGGCATATTCCAACTTACAGGAAAAGAGAACTATGAGCGTTTTGGCAAGGCTATAGGCATTCCTGTTGTTGATAATCCTGATATGTTATTAAATCCTCACTATGCTGCCCTATCTGCAGGCTGGTTTTGGAATCGGGCTGGCTTAAACGACTTGGCAGATGCTCAAGATATTGAGACAATAACCAAAAGAATTAATGGGGGCTTTAACGGTCTAGAGGCACGTAAAGCTAAAGTTGCACACGCCAAATTGATATTAGGGTAAACCCTTATATGAGTCCTTTACGTTTAGCCCATGCCAACTTCATTGATGCAGATATTTTTGCTTGGACTTCTGGTGACCGCAAAGCCGCAACTCGTTTGGCTTTAATTTCTGGATCAGAGTTAAGGGTTTTATTAAAAGCATGTATTGGATGGTTAGGATCTAAAAGTGCTTGTTTACGAGCCTCTTTGCTTTCATTGGAGTGTATTTGTTTCCCCTTTTTATTAGCAATCATAGTTGCTTTATATTCTGGATCTGCCCATTTAGCTTTAATTTTTGCACGAACTTCAGGACGTTTAGCTGGATTATTTTCTCCAGTAAATTTAGCCTTTACATCTGGATCGTTCATACGTGCATTTAGTTTAGCCCGAACTTCAGATCTAGACATGGGATTGTTTTCTTTCATCCGTTTGCTGGTAGCCAATTTCCCAGCATCAGTCATTCCTGGAGATCCATCGCCTCCCGGCTTTAAATTAGTTAAAGTGCCTGTTTCAAGCTGTATTCTTCCGTGCTTTTCTATTAAACTACGCTCTAATATTTTGGCCTCTTCTATGGTGTCTACTGTATGAAGCTCAGTTACTACATTTTTTGGTCCAATTTTTTTAAGTGTTTGTTTACAAAGCCAACCACGCCCACCAGCATTAAGCGGGTTAGCTCTGCCAGCAGATTTTGTCATGCCAACATAAAAAGGGATGTCGTTGTGTTTCCAAACGTATACAAACATAATAGTCTCCTTGTTAATGACTTAACAGGAATATAACATATATGTTACAAAAGATACAGTTCCGTCCAGGTATCAATAGAGAAGGCACCAACTATTCAAACGAAGGTGGCTGGTACGATTGCGATAAGATTCGTTTTCGCTCTGGCTATCCCGAAAAGATTGGCGGATGGAATCAAGCTACCCCTGGATATAATTATCAGGGCGTATGCCGTGCAATGGTTAACTGGATTGACCTCAATAACAATAACCTGATTGGTGTTGGAACTCACCTTAAGTATTACATTAATCGTGGTCTATATTATGATATTACCCCGTTAATTCATACTTCTACAGGTCTATCTGACCCGTTTACCACAACCACTGGATCTCAGTTGGTTACAGTTTATGACCCAGGATTTTCTGGCACAACAGGGCAATATGTAAGCTTTACTGGAGCTACAGGGTTTAATGGCATTTCTGCAGCTAGCCTAAATACAGAGTTTACTATTACTAATGTTATTGACTCTACGCACTATCAAATTACTCTTCCAGCAGGTGTTACTCCAACAGGTAATGGATCAGGTGGTGGCACAGTAAATGCCTACTATCAGATTGCTGTTGGTTTGCCAGCCTATACTACTGGTAATGGATTTGGCGCTGGCCCATGGAACGGAACCAATGTTTCCTCTACTGTTTATACCACGCTAACTTATACATCTGGATTGCAGACTCACGGAGACTTGTTAAACAGTACTTCCACAACAATTAATGTAACTAGCACAATTGGATTTCCAACTTCTGGAACAATTATTATTGATGCTGAACTTATTACCTATAGCGGTACGACTTCAACAAGTTTTACAGGATGCGTTCGTGGTGCCCCCTATCAAGATCCCAACGCAACATATAAAACAAGCACCACAGCCACCGCTGTTGGTACTGGAGATACCTCGATCCAATTAGCAAACACTTCTGGATTTATTGTGCCGCTATCTGGTGGTTATGCTACCATTAAAATTGATAGCGAATTTATTACCTATACAGGCATTACAAGCTCATCAAATACTTTAACTGGCTGTACCCGTGGCGCATATGGCACAACAGCAGCAACCCATTTATCAGGCGCAACAGTTAATCAATACAATGAATCTTATGCGGTTTATCATGGCACTAGACCAACGAATGGCACTCCAGTAGCCCCCACCGTTTATTCTGTTACTGGATACTTAGGAAGCACAGGATGGGGTCAAGCCACTAACGGCGCAGGAAATACAGTTGGCGAGCAAATGCGGGTGTGGACTAATGATAACTATGGTCAAAACTTGCTTATTGCCCCTCGTGGTGGTCCTATTTATTATTGGATAAATGACACTTCTAACTTCCCAAGGGCTGTTCAATTGTCCGTTTCATCCCCAGCTCCATATACTACAGACGTTCCTATTGTAGGAACTAATCAGGTATTGGTCTCAGACGTATCTCGTTTTGTAATTGCTATGGGATGCAACTCTTATGGATCAACTACATTTGATCCTATGCTGGTTCGTTGGTCAGATCAAGAAAACCCACTAGTATGGACTCCACAAATTACAAACCAAGCTGGTGAATTAAGGCTTACAAACGGCTCATACATTATGCAAGCCAAGCGTAACCGTCAAGAGATTCTTATCTGGACAGATTCCGCTCTATATTCTATGCAGTATGTTGGCCCTCCCTATGTTTGGGGATTCAACCTTATGATGGATAATATCTCAATCACAGGTCCAAACTCTGCGATTGTGGTAAATAACGTTGCTTACTGGATGGGTAACGATAAGTTCTACAGCTATTCTGGCGTAGTACAAACCCTTCCTTGTGCAGTGCGTCAATATATTTTTGATGATCTTAATTATGACCAGCGTTTCCAAGTAGTTGCTGGATCTAATGAGCGCTATAACGAAGTTTGGTGGTTCTATGTGTCTAACGCCGCAGTTGCTGCAGCCGCACAAACAAACACTGTACCTCTAGTAGATAAGTATGTTATCTACAATTATCTAGAAAATACTTGGTATTACGGAACTATGAGCCGTACTTATTGGCTTGATTCGCATACCCAGCCCTATCCTTTAGCAGCATACCCAACCAATTCAACTTCCACTGCTACAGGAACCCTCCTTTATCACGAAGATGGTCTAGACGATGCTTCTACAGCTACGGCTGTACCATTTAACTCATATATTCAATCTTCTGATTTTGATATTGGGGATGGAGATAGGTTTGGATTTGTATGGCGTATTATTCCAGACGTCAATTTCTCTAGCTCAAATTCTGGTTATCCATCAGTAAATTTCCAGTTTGAGCCTAAAAATTACCCTGGTGCACCATATACTAAGTCTATTACTGATCCAGTAACTAGTGCTCAAAAGTATACCCCCATAATTAATCAGTACACGGTTCAGCAATATACCCAACAAATTTGGAGCCGAATCCGTGGTCGCCAGATGAATATTACAGTTAGCTCAGACGGTCAATTAGGGGTTGCTTGGCAACTTGGTTCTCCACGTATTGATATTAGACCAGATGGCAGACGTTGACATGTATACAGATACAATAAAAAAATGTATACTACAAACTCCAATGTTATTTAAGGAGTTTGATATGAAATTAGTAGATCGTACAGGACAGCGCTTTGGCAAACTTATAGTTGTTGAGCAATCCGGTCGTAATGCTCTTAAAAAAGTATTATGGAAATGCCGTTGTGATTGTGGCAATGAAATTGATGTAGTAGCTGGTAGTTTGATAACAGGAAATACCAAGTCTTGTGGCTGCGTTATACCTAACTTTAAACATGGCGGCTATAAAAATGCTTCCTATAACTCTTGGAGAGCTATGGTTCGCAGATGTACAAACCCTAAAGATAAAGACTATAAGCGTTATGGCGCAAAAGGAATTTCCGTTTATCCAGCATGGATGGACTATGCTACGTTTAGAGATGCTATGGGTGAGCCAGTTGGTACAGAAACATTAGATAGGATTGATCCTGCTGGCAATTATGAGCCAAATAATGTCAGATGGGCTTCCCCTACAGTACAAGCAAGAAATGTAAAAATTCGAAAAACTACAAAATCTGGCCATACTGGGGTGCATTTTAGACAAGGCAAATGGTATGCAGAAATTACAGTGAAAAAAAATAAGTACTATTCAAAAGCTTGCGTTTCTATAGAAGAAGCTGTAGCAGCTCGTAAAGAGCTAGAGCGTACACATTGGGTGGGCAGATAATGGCTACCGCAGCGAAGAATATAATACAGTTTCCGACAAGGTCTCCAAACCTGCCTACGGCACCATCGGATTATTCACAATCTTACCAAGAGCAGATTTTAAAAACAATAAGGCTTTATTTCTCCCAAATTGATACTTTTACCCAAGGAATTTCAATTCCCTTGTCTGGGGCGACCACAGATCGTCCTACAAAACAGTTATCTATTGGGCTGTTTTATTTTGATACAACCCTTAACATTCCCATATGGTACAACGGAACCAATTGGGTAAATGCTAGCGGAACGACGGTTTAAATGATAATATTGTAAAAATGCGGATATAACGCAAAAAGGAGCATTTATGAGCGGTGGCGGAGGCGGCGGTAATAACAGTTTATTGGATACGGCTATAATGGTCGGTGCTGGTATTGCAGCGCCCGAATTAGCTCCTATGTTGTTTGAGGGTGGCACTCTTGCGGGTTCTGCTGCCTTGGCTACTGGAGTAACTGGAGCCTTGACTGGCGCAGTTGGCGGCGCATTAACAGGCCAAAACCCATTGCAAACAGCTGCTATTGGTGGTGCTGGCGGCGCATTGTCTGGTGCTTTAGGTGGAGCATCTGGTAGCGCATCTAATATGGCTAATAATGGATTAGAGTCTGGCGTTACATCAGGAACTGGTGCTGGAACAAACATTTTTGGTCAAAATATTGCTATGGGAGCACCAACCAATGCTGCACTAGCAACTTCAGGAATTACAGGTTTATTAAATACGCAGGGTATTGGTCCCAAATATGGCGTTCCAAGCAATATTGGAGCTACCCCAGATAGCCCATTGGCCCACTATAATGCATATTCTGCTAAGGGCGTTCAATACCCAACTAGTTTTGCTAATGGTGGTATGGTGCCAATGACAGCAACATATCCTCAAAATCAAGTAACCACCAATAGATTTGCAAACGCATCACAGACTCCTGTAAGCGTATCCCCATTTAGAACTACATCAAATGTACCTCCATTCTCAGCACAAACAATGGCATCTGGTGGCGTTGCTGAAACTGAAGTACAAAAAGATATTGACCAAACCATCGTTAATCCTTTTGCATCAAGAGGTTACGCATCTGGCGGCATCTCTGATCTTGGTTCGTATTCCGATGGCGGACGTATGTTAGAAGGCCCTGGTGACGGCATGTCCGATGACATACCAGCTTCTATTGGCGGTCATCAACCTGCACGTCTTGCGGATGGAGAGTTCGTAGTTCCTGCCGATGTAGTGTCACATTTGGGTAATGGCTCTACAGATGCGGGCGCTAAACAACTTTATTCTATGATGGATAAGGTTCGTCAAGCACGTACTGGCACTAAAAAACAAGGTAAGCAGATTAACCCTAGTAAGTTTATGCCAGCCAAAGGTTATGCAGATGGCGGCACAACTACATCAGCTCCTGCTACTACAGCTGATCCTGTTGCAACTACATCTAGCGGAACAACATCTCCTCAGTATTACAATCAAGACTTAGTAAATCTATACCAAAATGTTTTGGGACGTGCTCCAGACCAAGCTGGATACGATTATTGGAATAAAGCTATGCAAGGTGGCGCATCTCTTGCTGATGTAACAAAAGGATTTACTGGATCTCAAGAATATACAGGTAGCCCAACAGATCAATCAAGTTATAAAAATTACGCAGATCAACAAATTAATTCCTACTATCAGAGCCTATTAAACCGCAATCCAGATGCTCCGGGAATGGGTTATTGGGAAAAGTCTGCATTAGGCGGCACTCCTTTGTCTGATATTCAAAAATCTATTGCAGGCTCACAAGAAGCCCAAGCAAATCCAGCAGGTCAAGCAAACTACGCACAAATGACTGGCCCGCAGATGACAAACAAAGCATTGGAAGCTGGCAGCGGAGTGGCTGGAAATAGTTTCTTTTTTAACCCCATGTCTGGAAGATATGAAACTAATGCTGGTGCAACGATGATTGCTCCAAAAACTCCAGCAACAACTTCCAGCACATCAGCACCAGATGCTAATGCTTACCAAGGTCAAGGTGCTCAATCTGCTGCTGCCCAAGCAAAAGCGGCTAACGACCCATCACAGTTTTATAACGATCCTGGGTTTCAGTCCTATATAAAGCAACAGTATGCAAATTATCAAAATCAACAACAAAACCCTAGCTCCGGTGCAACTGGTGGTTTGGCTGCGTTAATTGCTAAAAGAAAATGAGTTTAAATGTACGCCAAGTTCCTGTTCATTTTATTGCGCAGACTTGGCTCTTAGTTGAAAAGTATATTGATAGTGCGGTAAAGTTTTCAGATGATTACAGCGCAGAGCAAATTAAGGTTTATTTATCATCTGGGCAGTGGATTTTGTTAGTAATTGTTGACGATAATCAGCAAATACATGGAGCCTTAACTGTGGCTTTTAGTAATGACGCTAATTTTAGAACAGCAATCATTACTTGTTTGGGTGGTAAAGGAGTTGTTACCAATGATTTATTTAATCAGGTAAAGAATATTGCAGGATCATTTGGAGCCACTAGAATTCAGGCTTATGCAAGAGATTCTGCAGCAAGGTTATATGAAAAGGTTGGATTAGCTAAAAAAGCTACATTAATGGAAATAAAATTATGAGCATGTTTAAAAGTAAACACAGCGGCTGGACTTGGGACTTAAAACGCACTCCATTTCTTGGTGGCGGAGGTGGTGGTGGACAACAGTCTGCATCTCCTACGGCGGCTAATCAGACCGTATCTAATATTGCTCCTTGGGCACAGCCTGGCGTTTCTTCGCTGATTAACTCAGCTATGCAGGATGTGTATCCAAATATGACAACGGATGCCAATGGAAATATTCAGCTGGGTGCTCAAAGTGGATATACACCATTCAATGCTACGTCAAATACCCCAGCTACTCAACAAGCCTTAGCTGCAGCATCTAGCCAAATTGCAGGATTCTCTCCACTTCAGCAACAGTCTTTCCAAGGCGCAGCAAATCTTCAAGTTCCAGGTCAGTATGGTCAAGCTAGCCAAATGGCTGGCACAGCTGGTCAAGGATCATTAGGAACGGTTGCTCCTTCTATGGGTTACGGCGCTGCTGGTGCTCAATACGGCGCTCAAGGCGCTGGTATCGGTACTCAAGGTGGTGGCATGTATGGTGCATTAGGTGCACAACAAGGTCTAAGCTACGGTCAAAATGCTACAAATCCTAGTGCAGTTAGCGCTTACATGAACCCTTACATTCAGAATGCTTTAGCTCCAGAGCTAGCATTAATGAATCAACAAGAACAAATTACACAGAACCAAAATCAAGCTCAAGCAGTAGGTCAAGGTGCGTTCGGTGGTAGCCGTCAAGCAGTTCAACAAGGACTTACACAACAGAACAATGCACTGGCTCAACAACAAGCTATTGGTCAGGCATATAACCAAGCATATAATACTGCTAATCAAAATATGCAAACAGCTGCTCAATTGGGAATGCAAGGCGCTGGCGTTGGATTGCAGGGCGTAAACGCTCAGTTAGCAGGTACAGCACAAGGTATGCAAGGCGCCCAAGCAGGTTTGGCTGGTGTTAATGCGGCACAACAAGGTTATGCTGGTGCAAATACAGCAGCGTCTAATCTTGCTAATATTGGTGGCTCACAACTGGCTGCTCAACAAGGTATCCTTGGTTTACAAAATCAATACGGTGCACAACAGCAAGCTCAGAATCAAAACATTCTTAGCACTGCAGCGCAACAATACGGCACAATGCAACAGTATCCATTGGCTCAGTTGGGTCAATTGGAATCTCTGTACACAGGTGCTCCACAGAATATTTCTACATTGCAATACAACGCAGCTCCAAATGCTATTAATCAAGCAGCTGGCATAGCAACCACTGGTTTGGCGTTAAATAAACTAGCAGGTAAAAAAGGTGGAGCGGTTAAGAATAAAGGCAACGGTATTGTTGAACTTGGCATCCATAAAGCAATGAGCAAGAAAGGCTAATATGATTGGTGATTTGTTAAGCAATATAGCGCATGCTCAAAAACTCAGCATTGAGCAGATCCAAAAGTCCATTCAAGACGGCACATTACCTTCTTATGTTGGTATGCCACTCCTGCAAGAGAAGGTTCAGCAACGTGACGAGGCCGCTCAATTATTAGCTGGTCAAAAGGACCAAAACCAGCCATCCATTGGTGAGCAGATTATGCAAAAGGCTGACCAAGCTGTACGTCCACAAATGCCTCAAATGCAGCCACAAATGCCACAACAAGGCATTGCTGCAGCACCAAGTAATTTACCACAACAAATGGCAGGCGGCGGTATTGTAGCCTTTGCTAGCGGAGATATTATTAATGAAGATGAATACATGTCACCAGATGATAGAGAAGATGCTGAAATGGCACAGCTCTATGGTACAGGAACCGATAATGACCTCATTCAAGCAATCGCTGCTCGTGGCAGAAGATCTGATATACATCCCTCTGCTGGCATCCAAGTCCAAGGCAGATCCTATGGAATGGATCCAGGCATGGCAACCCACAAATATGCAGGATTGGGTCTAAAGTTTGCTCAAGATTTAGGTGTTTCCCCTAAGTTAGCAATGCATGTAATGAATAAAGAAACAGGAAACCTAGAGAATCCTGAAACAGCTAAATCCAAGGCGGGTGCTTTGGGTGTGATGCAGTTAATGCCAAAGACTGCTAAAGAATTAGGCGTTACTAACCCAATGGATCCAATGCAAAACATCCATGCGGGCGTTAGATATCTATCTCAGTTAAGCAATAAGTACAACGGCGATGAGCGCTTAGCTGCTATGGCTTACAACTGGGGTCCAGGTAACGTAGACAAATGGCTAAGATCTGGTGGTGACATGGCTAAGGTTCCCAAGGAAACCCGTAACTATGTTGCTAACTATGCAGAAGGTGGAGAGGTTCCAGGATTTGCTGGCCCTTCAGGAAGTTTGGTTGGTATAGGTGGTCGTTCATCAGGAATGTCAACCGACACTGATGATACAACAACCAGTACAGATACAGGAATACCATTTGGTCAAAGTCCTGCTCGTGGTAAAAGTGCATCTATTGCAAGTTTATTAAACAAAGCAATTCCATCGACTAGCCAAAGATATACAGCCGCCAATCCAAAAGTTGCTCCATCTGGATACCAAGGGGCTATTGCTGATATGGATGTTCCACCTGTTGGAGCAAATATTAATAGCGCTTCAACAAATTTAAATCAAGCTCCAACATCAAATAATACAGTTACAAATAATCAGACAATGCCTCAAGCTAATGCTGGAATTACTCAGCTTTCCCCAGCAGATCAATATCAACAGGCTATTTTGCAAGACATTCAAGATCGCACTGCACAAGCACAAAAAGACAAAGAGTCAAATAAATACATGGCTTTATTGTCTGCTGGCTTAGGAATGCTTGGATCTAAATCTCCATACGCATTAACTGGTATTGGTGAAGGTGCGCAACAGGGTGTTGCTGCTTATGCGGCATTACAAAAGCAACAATCTGATGAAGCCAAAGATATTGCTGCAGAGCGTCTTGGACTATTTAAGTATCAATCTGCCGCAGAAACATCTAAGCGTCACTACGATATATTAGAAAGTTCTTACGGAAACAAAGAAGATATTGCTAGAGATAAAATGGCACAAGCAGCCCAAGCTCGTGCTGCACAAAATCCACAATACAAATCAATTGTTAAGCAATTGGAAACTATGGATCCAAGCGATCCACTTTATGGATATTATTCAAACAATTTAAAATTGATTGAGGATGCTTACGCAAGCAATAAGCCAATTAACCTTCCTCCACCTCCTGCTAAAGTTGCAAAGCCAGGATTTTTTGAAAGAATGTTTGGTTCATCATCTTCTGCAAAGCCAACGCCTGGAGCTGTAGATACAAGCAATCCATTGTTAGCAAAATAATAAAGGATAAACATGCCTAGTTTGATGGAGATCCTAGAGGATCCGAACTATGTCAATGCAAATGAAGCAACTAAGCAGGCTATCTTTGATAAGTATTCTGCTTTAGATAATGACTTCTCAGGTGCAAATGATGCTACCAAAGATGCAATTAGGCAGCGTTTTGGCGTTCCGGTTGCTGAAGCAGAACCAGAGACTAGCGGTATAGCTGCTCTTGGTCATGGAGTATTGCGTAGTATTGTTCCATCTGCAGCAGGTCTTATCGGTGGCGCTGCTGGTGCTACAGTAGGCACAGCTGCTGGTCCAGTTGGTACCATTGCTGGTGGACTCGGTGCTGGCTTTGCGTCATCTGCAGCCGCAGCCGCAGCTCAAGAAGAGTTCTTAAAGGCACATCCTGAAACGGCTAAGTTCTTAGGTATTGATGCAGAAACTGCAGCTAAAGAAGCTAAAGAACATCCATATGCATCATTTACCGGCGAGTTGCTCCCTAACCTTGCAGCATTCCGTCCTAGTGGCGCATTACTTAGAAGCGGTAAAGGTTTAGCTGAAGATGCCGCAAAACAATTGGCAGCAGAGAAAACAGCTGCCGTAGGAAACGCTATCCTCAATACCGGTGTTGGTGCTGGTATGGAGGCAGGCCAGCAAGCTATGGGCGAAGAGCCTATGGATTACGGAAGAGTCGGTATCGCTGCACTAGGCGGTGCATTAGGTCAGAAAGAAACAGCGCTTGGTAGAGGGCTTGTACGTGCTGGTGAATTCGTAGGCACTCCTGCTCAACGTGCTGCTGTTGCTGCATTCCGTAGACCAGAGCCAGAAGTTACGCCCAATATCATCCCAGAAATACCACCTGAAAAAGCAGTTAGCCCAGAGTACGTTCCTCCATCCCAGTCTCAAGACACAGCAATGATGATAAAGTCTATGGAGCCTGGTTACGAACACCCAGAGTTTATTAATGAAGCTAAACCAATAATTCAGCCAGAAGTTACTCCTGCCGAAGAGGCTAAAGCTGAGCCTGTTGTTGCAGAGCCAATTAAAACAGAGCCTTTAATTCAAAAAGAATTGCCTCCTGAAACTCCTAAGATTGTGCCTGCTGAGGAGCCTATTACTAAGCTTACTCAAAAACAAGAACCAGTTCCTGAGCCTGTAAAAGTCGAGCCAGTCCCTGTAAATAGATTAGAGGATCCCGAAGTTCAAGCAAGCCTTAAGCGTTATGCGGATGAAGCTGGATGGTCTGAAATTGGCGGAAAAATAATTAGAGAGGTAGCAGACGATTACTCTTCTCCCGTAATTGGTAGAACTAGATGGACACCAAATGCCAATTGGTGGTTTGATCGCCCAGTAAATCTTAAGGGTGACATCAATGGACGGGCAACCCAAAAAGCAGTTAATAAAGCATTAAACGGAGAGAAGCTTACACCTAACGAAAAGAAGATGGTGGACTTCCTTGTTAATATGCATGACTCAGATATGGCTGAAGGAGACCGTATCCGTGCAGAAATGGAAGCAAGAGACCGTGAAGTTGAAGAATTTAATAAACAATTTCAAACTCAAGAAACTCCAGAGCAAGCACAGGCTCGCATGGCTCAAGAAGAAGCCGCTAGAAAAGCTAGAGAAGATGAAGAACTTCAAGCAGAAATGGATGCCCAAGCAGAGCGTGATCGTAAAGAGATTGAAAGGCGCAGCCAAGAGCGTGCTCAAGACTTTGAGTTAGGTCAGACACCAGAAGAGTCTTTGACCGGTCAACGTAGAATTGATTTGGATGAAGATATTCCATTTGAAAGACAGGCCGCATCACATACTCCTAAATTTGCGGGTGATGCAGAGTCATTAGGGAAAACCCTAAGAAGTTCATTAGACCAAATGGGTTTAAAAGATATTGGTCTTCAATTATCGGATTCTTTAAATGCCCGTGTTGCTGGCAAGATGGAATCGGTTAACGGTGCTTATTTTGACAATATGATTGCGCTCTCTTTAAACGGAGACAACATTCATAGAACAATGAACCACGAAGCTTTGCACGCTATGAAGGATCACGGATTCTTTTCTCCAAAAGATTGGGATACATTATCTAGAAAAGCCCAGTCTGATTGGATGAAGAAGTATGACATTTCCAAAGATTATGGTCATCTACCAATGGAAGGTCAGATAGAGGAAGCAATTGCTAAGGCTTTTGCAGACTATAGAACTGAGCCTCCTAAAGTTAGATCGATTATGGCTAAAGCTATTGATGCGCTTAAGCGTGTTGGAAATGTATTGCGTGGTCGTGGATTTAAGAATGCAGAAGATATCTTTGGTCAGGCAGCGGAAGGTAAGCTAAAGGCTACTAAGGCACCAGAAATTACTAGAGCTAAGTTTGAACAAGTTGAAAAGAAAAAAGAAACCGCTCGTAACGTTCTTGGACAAAATGTATCTTCCAATTGGGAGGTTACACCTAATAGCTGGATAGAAGAAAATATTGTTCGCAAATTCCAGGATAAACATATTGATTTAAAACGTACTGTTGAAGCTATTAAAAAGAATTTTGGTGAGATTGCAGACAAGTTTAATCCTTATCTTAAGGATGGCCTATGGCGCAGTAAATCAGCAAACGAATTCAGATTGTTTGATGAGAATGATCTTGAGCCATTAGCTAAGAAGATTGATTCTCTTAAACTTACCACAAAAGAAGTTACGGATTACTTGCACAATAAGCATGCTCCAAAACGTAATGAGCAAATGAATAAGGTTAATCCAGATATTGTGGATGAGAATGGTATTACCCATGAGTATGCGTTAAAGGATCGTGGATCTGGTATATCTACAAAAGATGCTGAGGCTTATCTAAAAGCATTACCAGAAGCTAAACGCAAAGCATTAGAAGACGTTGCTCAGGACGTATATAAGATCGTTAAAGGTACACAAGATCTTTTAGTTAAGTCTGGTCAAATTAAGCAAGATGTTGTTGATGCTTGGCGTAGAACCTACGGAGATGAATACGTTCCATTGCAACGGGATATGGAAGAAGAGTTTATGAATAACTCTACCGTTGGCAGAAGCATGGCAGCTAGAAATGTATTTGAAAAGCGGGCTATGGGTTCTGAGCGGGATGTCTTAGATATTCTAAACAGCGTTATTAGACAGCGTGAAATTGCAATCGAAAACGCAGCTAAGATGGAGGTTGACCATGCCCTATATGGCTTGGCAATTAAATATCCTAATCCAGACCTATGGCTTCCTGTAAGCCCTAAAGCCATTAAGAATCCTGAGCTTTTAGCTAGAGAGCTAGATGCTATGGGATTAGACGGGAAAGATATAGTGGGTATGATGCAAGAGCGTCAAACTCGCACCATTGTTAAAGATCCTAACACCGGATTGGATAAGGTTGTTTACAAGACAAATCCTTTAGAGCGCTACAAAAATAACGTTCTTCCCATTCGTATTAATGGTGAAGACAGCTATATTTTCTTTAACAAAAAGAATCCAGTATCCGCCAATATGGTTAAATCTTTCCGTGGTATGGATACCCCAACGGTCGGACTAGCTGGTCAGCAAATTGGTAAAGTCACCCAATGGATGGCTAAGGTTAATACTCAATGGAACCCAGTGTTTGGGGCATTGAACTTTATGCGTGACTTTGGTTCCGCTATGGCTAACTTATCTAACACTGAACTTAGGGGTGAGCAAAAGGCTGTTGCTGGTGGTATTAAAGAAGCCATGGGTACTATCTTAAAAACCATGCGTGATGAGCGTAAAGGTGGCGGATATCCAGATACAGAAATGGGCAAACTGTACAAAGAATTTAGAGAGAATGGCGGTCAAACACTGTACCGTGAACAACTATCTAGACGTGCAGATCAAGAAAACATCATTAACGAAAAGATCAACAAACTTCATAGCAGTGCTGCTAAAAAAAGAGCTAGCGCTTTCTTTAATGGCTTATCAGACTTTAATGATTCTATTGAAAACGCTATTCGTTTATCGGCTTATAAAGTAGCCAAAGAAAAAGGTTTGTCTATTGATAGAGCCGCAACCTTAGCCAAAGAGTTAACTGTTAACTTTGACCGCAAGGGTGCTTACGGTACTGCAATTAATAACTACTTTGCGTTCTTTAATGCGTCCGCTCAAGGTACCGCTCGTATGGTTCAAACTCTTAAAGGTCCCGCTGGCAAAAAGATTATTATGGGTGGTATTGGTCTTGGCGCCCTGCAAGCAGGTATGATGGCTATGGCTGGATTTGATGAGAATGATCCACCAGAGTTTGTTAAGTCTCGTAACTTTATTATTCCAAATCCATTAAGTGAAGGTGGTTATGTTGCCATTCCTTATCCATTAGGTCTACATTTCTTGCCAAACATTGGGCGTTTAGCGGTAGAAACTGGATTGCATGGAAACTTTATTAAGCACGCTGGCGATATGGCAGCTGTAGTTGCGGACGCATTTAACCCAATGGGTGGTGGTGACTTATCTCTACAGACTATTTCTCCTACCGTATTGGATCCAGTAGTGGCTTTGGCAACCAATAAAGATGCATTTGGTCGTCCAATCTCTAAAGAAGATCGTGCCACTGCTCCTACTCCAGGATTTGCTCGCTCTCGTGAGCAGGCTACAGAAGTTAATAAAGCCGTTGCTGAAGCGATTAACTATATCACTGGTGGTACAGAAGATACCAAAGGTTTCCTAAGCCCAACAGCGGATCAATTAGATTACCTAGTAGGTCAGGTTACTGGTGGTGCTGGACGTGAAGCAATGAAGATTGGTAAAACTGCAACCGCTATTGCAGAGGGTAAGACTGAAGAATTACCAAGCTATCAAATTCCGTTGGCTGGTCGTTTCTACGGAGATATTAATTCTCCTGCAGCCAATTCACAGCACTTCTATGACAACGTAACCAAGATGGCTGAGTATGAGTCAACCATTAAAGGAATGCGTGAGCGTAAAGAAAATGTTGCAGACTTTATTAGGGAAAACCCTGATGCTCGTTTATGGCAACAAGCTAATAATGCAGAGAATCAAATATCTCAGATCAACAAACAGATCAAAGATGCTGAAAAGCGTGGCCTTCCAGAAGAGCGCATTAAAGCTCTAAATGATCGCAAACAAGTGATTATGACAAATTTCAATGAACGGGTAAAAGCATTAAAATAATAGGTGTTTACCCTAGTTTCACACAATTGTCTTATAAATCAATGTATTATCTACGGAAGCTAATCTGAGGAGAATAATGTGGCTGGCTATTACCTAAGTGACGATCAGTTTATCAGGGCGTGGAAGGAGTGCAACAGTCCACAAAAGTTTGCCGATAAACATAAGATGAATGTACGGGCTGTTTATCAGCGACGACGAGCCTTAGAACAGCGATATGGTATTAATTTAACCACCGCTCCAACAATCAATTCTCCTCTTAAAAAACTAGAACAAACCGCAGGCAATGCCCGCCGTGGAATCACCATGGAAAAGGGTCGAGTTGTAGTCTTTTCAGACGCACACTTTTGGCCTGACGAAGTAACCACCGCATACAAAGCTTTGCTGATGATTATTAAAGAGTTTAAGCCTAAGGTGGTCGTAGCCAACGGAGATATCTTTGACGGCTCACAAGCATCCCGCCATGCTCGTATCGGCTGGGAAAATACCCCATCGGTTAAAGAAGAGCTAGAAGCCTGCAAAGAGATGATGGCAGGCATAGAAAAGGTTTCTAAAGGGGCTGAGCTAATCTGGACGCTTGGAAACCATGACGCCCGTTTTGAGACCTTTTTGTCAGCACAAACCAGTATGTACGAAGGCGTATCAGGGTTTACCCTTAAAGACCACTTTCCTATGTGGAAACCCTGCTGGAGCTACTGGATTAACGAGGATACCTGCATTAAACACCGCTGGAAGGGTGGTTTTGGAGCTGGTCGTGCCAATGCCCTTAATTCGGGCGTAAACATGATTACAGGCCATACACACAACTTGGCAGTCCAACCCCTTACCGATTACAATGGAACCCGCTATGGCGTTCAAACGGGCTGTCTTGCCGATCCTAATGGCGAGCAATTTTTGGCATATACTGAAGATGCTCCTAAGGACTGGCGTTCTGGATTCGCATTACTGTCATTTGAGCGTAGTAGACTAATGCTTCCAGAATTAATACAGGTATGCGGCGAATCAGAGTTTGAATTTAGGGGATGTATTAATCAATGTTGACGAAATATTGCTATAAATGCCAAGAAACCAAGTTTTTAGATGCTTTTGGACGTAACAAAAGTAAAAAAGACGGGTTATCTACTGAGTGCAAATTATGCAAACGTCAGGGAGATAAACAATACTATCAAGCTAATTCTGAAAAGGTAAAGCAAACTGTTGCAAAATACCGTCAAGAAAACCCAGAAAAAGTCAGTCAAGTCAAAAAAGATTGGTACGCATTAAATAAAAAAGATGTTTATAACAAAAACAATTCTTACAGAAAATTAAATCCTGATAAATCATATGAATATCAAAAGAAATATCGAGAGGCCAATCGTGGCAAAAGAACTGCTTGGTTAGCAAAATATAGGTCTACAAAACTGCAAGCTACGCCACCTTGGTTTGAGAAGGATTTAGTTGAAACCGTTTACATTAAAGCAAAAGAATGGGGTTTTGCGGTAGATCACGTAATACCTTTGCAGGGCGAAAACGTATGTGGATTGCATTGCTGGGAAAACTTACAATTATTAGATCCTATGTTGAATTCTAGCAAGGGGAATAGGTTTAAAGTATGAAATTAACACCAGCAATCCTTCAGAATCTTTACTCTGCAATCTATTGCATGAAGCCATTTCATCGGTGGAATATGCCTTTGCCAGAGCAGGTTAAGTTTGTTGCTGATAAAGATACCGATGCTATGGGCACCTATATCTATGAAGATGGTGAGGAATTTGAGCATACGATTACCATTTCAACTGAGAAATGCGCCCATTTGAACACCGTAATCAGAGTGTTATGCCACGAATGCATCCATATGAGCCGCTGGTCTAACGATAGATGGGCTGCTCACGATAAGGAATTTAAGCGTAGAGCCAAGGTAGTTTCGGATGAACTTGGCTTTGATCCCTTGGAGCTGTAGAATACCAACGGGGGTAGCGGCGCCCTCCTCTGCGTCCAGACCTTCGGTCGCCCCCTACTTTATTTCAATGTGCCCGTTTTGAAACAGCCAGCCAATAGTTGAGCGGTGTGCTTCTTCCCATATTTCAATACGGCGAGCCTTGGTGTACTTCGCACCTTGGTCGAGTTCCATGTGGCACGAGTAGCAGAGTGCCGATATTCGAAAATCATCTGCTTTAATTCCTCTGCCTTTACCGTCTCGAAGCTGATTACTGTGCGCTGCAACCACTGTTCCATCGGATCTACCGCAGTGCTGGCATGGGGATTGTCTAACAATTTCTAATAACCTCTTATTTCTGTACATCTATCATCTTTCTGATATATAGCCCTGCTATATCCAGTGGGGTTAAATTCTTTACAGGCTTTTGCATAACGTGGTTTTCTGACACCTGCCAGCCACCTTCTTGAGTCTTTACGATAGATCCTGAGTCTGCCAAATTGCGTAAATGCAGCCCTAGAGAAGATCTTTTAATCAACAGATCCTCTTGCAATTTCTCGGTCTTTGATCCCGGGAACTTGGTCAAGTAGGAAATAATCCGTTTCTTTTGGTCCATAATATAAATATACTGATCCGTCTTCTAAAACTTGGTAATTTGGCATTGAGACTCCACCCAGCTTGAGAGCCAGTATGATCTCCTCTAGTTCCTCTATCATATCGCTTAATTTCTGTGGTAGACGTCTTTGGGGTTATTCAACATTGATTTAATAAGATCTTCTATATTAAAGAAGTATTGAATAACTTTCAATCCATTTTCTTGATAAATTGTAAAGCTCATCAATCTTCAATCTGGTGGTATGTATCACCAATTCCGTGGGCGCGTTCGATGGCGCGGGCAAACTCAACTTCGTCATTGCTGGGATCGCCCCACCCGAATACTGCGTTAAATATCTCGCTGATTTGTCGCTCTGTCAACGGGGTACGTTGCGCATCTAATCGGTCTTGTGTGGTGAAGGTGGTCATTTCTCTTGTGCCTTTTCTAATAATTCGTCAAGCATCATATTTCCTAAGTTTTCGTAACTTTTTATTTTGTTTTTCAACGCCTCTATTTCAGCTTGTTGCTGGCGTAGCATGGTGGCTACTAAACCCCGATAATGCTCTTGTGATGTAAGCATTATGTCAACAACGCTATCATCTTCAATCCAATCAGCTAGTTCATTTGCGTTCATAGGTATTTCTTAGCGCCTGTCATAATAAAGTAATTGGCATCGTAGGATCGCAGATCCCCGTCATTCCAAATAATGAATACTCTTTCGCTTTCCATAACCCAACATCCTAAGAATGATTCCCCACTCTTTAAATAAGAATAGGCAACCCAAGATTTTTCTTTAGACTTACATGGGACATTAGTCAAAGCAATGGATCCGCCACCCCTATTTGGCATCTCCGCTATTACTCCTGCGCTTGCGTTTAGGCACCACAGCAGCGATACCGCCATCAGTAATCTTTTCATTTTCTAGCTCCTCTATAAGCTCATCTGCAATATTTACGGCAATCCTAGGCGTAGCTCCACCCACAATGGCAAAGCAAGCCGCTAAAAATCTCATGTATTCTTTGTCGTTTTCCACTCTTTATACTCCGCATAGATATCTTTAAGCGCCTTTTGAGCGGCTAGGTTAGTCTTGATTTCAGATCTAGAGCTAACGACTAAATAATTTTGCATCCATTCAACACATTCTGCTTCAGTCTTTTGGAATAGGCTTCCTTCTTCGTGCAAGAATTCCCAAAAGTCTTTATCTCGGCAAAGCATTCCTGCTAGCTTAACCATTTGAGCGCCCGCAAACTCTTCACGGTTTAATGGCTCTTCATTATCGTTAAGCCTAACCATAACAACCATATACCTGGCACCCACAAAATCCCGCATAATCTCATCAGGAAGATCATCTGGATGGATAGCTAACGTCATAGCATACCCATCCTTAGTCTGCTTAAGAGCTACCTTTTTAGCTTCAAACTGACTAGTCTCCATTACTCATCCCATGGATCTTTTGCAGAAGATTGTGCTTGCTCATCGGGCTTAACATATGTGTTAACTTTTACATTTAATACATTGCGCTCGCCGTTACGAGTGTTTACCTTACCCTTCCAAAGATCTAGTTTAAGCTCTACTTCACCATTCTTAGACTTTTCAATTAAGTCTTGTAGAAACGCTTTCTCAAACAACATAGAGCCTGCAAAGTCTGGTGCCTTTGGGTGCTTTTTCTCTTGGTTGTGCCACATGGTTCCTTGATTTGGATAGTCCATTTATTACTCCTTCGCTAGTGCTTTTTTGGTTTCTGAAAATTTACTCATTAATTCTGAATAAGCGGGTTCATCTTTGGCTTTAAAGATGTCAAAGACTGACCGATTATTTTTGAATATGTTTGCTACATCGTCTGATGTTGATGCAGTCTCTAATAATACATTAGCGCCTGCTATAAGCCCTTTAATCCACTCAGGAGAGCCTTCTTCACCCTCTGGTATCAAATGCCATTCCTTGCTTGTTTTAATGGCTTTCTCAACGGCTTTCTCTGGAGCAGGGATATTAGACACTTTAGGTGCTTGTATAATAACTGGTGTTTCTTTTCCAGTCAATGGCTCTAATGCGTCATGCTCCACAATCTCAAATGCATTGACCCATAAATAGCGACGCAGATAGGTTTGCACTGCGCCCAAGTTTTGAACATCGTGGCAGCCTTTTAATGCAGCGCTAGACATAGGAGATGTAAATGTAGCAAAGCTACCATCATCTGTATCATAAATGGTTAGATATGCATCTTCTTTATTAAACGCTACCACTCCGCACATGCCAACCTTTTGGCAAATATTTTGGATCTCTGGCAAAAAGTCACCCAACTCAAAGTAATAGTAGTTGGCAAACTTATTGTGTCCAGACTTCTTTAGTTTTGTATTCTGAAGCATTATTCGTGCTTCTTGTAACTTTTTATAAATACTCATTTATCGTGTTCCTCTTTCAGTTTTCTTAAGTTTTCTACTTCAATTAGTTTCTGTGCGTAGTGAATAACTTTTTCAAGATCCTGTATCCCGCCTTTCCTGCGCCAGCGAGTCGTGTACTTAATAATGTTTCCTTCAAGGTATCCCAGCCCATTAGCCACAATATAATCCCAAGGCTGAATGGCATTGTCAGAATAATGAGTACCGGCAACCTGATATTCATTGGCTTTTATCTTGTTATCCATGCGTAGAGTCCCGATCCAAAGATTGAAAATGCAACCACAAACAGTGCCGCAAATATTGCAATCTCCTGTAAGTAATGCTTTGTTCGGTCATAATCCGTCTCACATCTCCAGATAGGTGTTGCATAATCTGCATCTCTAAATGCTTCGGATAATGATCTAGCGGTTGTTGTATATCTTCTGTACCCCATGACAAATTGTTCATAGCTCATTTTTTTCTCTTACAGTTTTGAGATTCTAGTAAAGTATGCGCCAAGTCGTGCTTGAATTAACTTAACATCATCCCAGTAAGCGCTTGTCTTTGTTTCCAACAATGGCTTAACTTTTAGCTTGTGCATAATAAACTCTTTGCTTAATGTTACGCCAAGCTCTTCGCTTAATTGACCTGTTACGATTGGTGTGTTTTTAATTTCAACTTGCTTTCTCATTTTGTTTCTCCTCTAAGTAAGATTTGTATTGGTCACAAAATTCAGACACTGGACAAAAGTTTGCACAACGGGTGCGCTCACCTTCTCTAACTTCTAGAGCATATCCTTTGCCTGCTTTTTCTAACGCTTCTTCGGCTTCCTCTAAATCTGCATGGACAGACTTTGCCCGTGCAGCTCCCTCCTTCTTAACCGCATAAGTTGTAGGCTTTTCCCACATCTCATCCGGTGTACATAATGGTAGCACTTCTCCAGTCTCCATGGCGAATAACCCTTCTGACTGAATATGTATTCTATTACGAATAAATTCTTCTCGTTGCTCCATAGGCCATAGAGTAATCGGAATTGTTTCCACTTGGCATTGGGGATAACCCTCACGAGTCTTGGCATCCCTACGATTCCAATCACGGATGATAGCGATGATGGCTAGCTTAACTACTGGCGTCTTTTTAACCTTCTCGACTAACCAAGCATAGATATTGAGCTGTTGCTCCCACTCAATCTTCTCGTTCATGACAGACCATACGCCTACATTCTTGTAGTCGTTAATCTCTATGCCATCAGGATGTACAATTTGCAGGTCAATAGCGCCAGAAATATGCCAACCATCAAGTACTTCATGTAGTCTTTGCTCAACAATGTGGTTAGCATCTTTCCCATGCTCCAATACTCCGTGAATTGCGGTTCCAATAATAGACCAAATCATATCGGACACATCGGTCTCAATCTGATCGTCATACTTTTTCTTAAGCTGGACTATGCGTGGACTATTGAGAAGCTCAGTAGCCGATACGTGTGCCTTCCCCTTTGTGTAAGCAGGACGCTTAGCCACATTGAGAAAAGTTTGCGGAAGATTATACTTGTTCGTTATCTTCATTCTTTATCCATGAAGCAGTAATCACCGCAATCTGAGCCATTTCTAGCAATAAAGCCTCTGCTTCATCCTTTTTGTTTTTAAGCAGCAACTCATAAACTGATCTTAAAGACTTATCTAATCTTAAAAATGCTTCACTGTAATCTACCATTGCTTTCTCCTCTGTATCCTACTCTGTTTCCGTTGTTGTCGTAGTAGTTTTGAACACCACTAGGACTGATTGTTTCATAGCCAATACGACTTCCGCTATTATCGTAAACCCCACTGTACGGATTTACAGTACTGTTGTGATAGTCCATTGGGCTGTTATTAAAATTTTGCGGGCTGTTATTATAGTTCAACTCGCTATTTTTAAAGTTCATAGGACTGTTATCCCATAAGGTTTGGCTACATGCTAATTTAGCATGTGTACCAATATATAGCCCAACTATACAGCCGATAATCCCAATCAAAGATCCAGACCAATAGCCCTGCCAATACGCTCTTTGCCAATCATTTTTCATTTTGTCGCCATCATATAAAGACCCACATTAGCAGCAGAATAAGCACAGTAGGTAATGCATAAAGCAACATTCCCTTTAAACCCTTGCTCCAGTCCGATGTACGCATAAATTAACCCTGTAACAATAATTAACCAAGAACTCATTCTGCACTCCTTAGTGCACCGCTAAAGATGTAAGAGCCACAATGAGATAATCGTGCCCAGGGAGCAGCCCACACCTTGTATCCATTTTCTCTAGCCAGCTTACAAAAATGATAGTCTTCGGAAAGCAAGCGGTTATTGTTTTCTACATCAATACTAGTATCAAAGAACTGCTTAATAACTTTTGGCTTACGCTCTTCATCAATGATAGTAAACATATCACTGTTGTATTCCGGAACCTTATCAGCCAACCCTTCAAGCACTTCACGCTTAATTAACATAAATCCTGTGCCACCGTTAGCAATCTCACATGGCTCACTTAAAGTCATATAGACTTCAGCAGCTCCATCAACGGCATTCAAAACAAATACGCCCGTATAGTCGTATAGCTCTTGCGGAGTCTTACCTTCTTTTACCGCCTCAGATACCTGTGTCCAGTTGATCTCTTTCTTTGGATAAAGCCCGCAGATAATGTCTTTATCAGCATCAATCATCGGAATGATGTCCTCTGCTCTAAAGCCAATGTCCGCATCAATAAACATTAAATGGGTGCAGTCGCTTTCTAAGAAGTCGTAAGCCATTGCATCCCTAGCACGAGTAATCAAAGACTCATTCATCATATAAGAGTACTGCATCTGGACTCCAGCTTGTCCAAAGACTCCTACGCAACGCATAATGCCTACTGCGTATTGTCCATGACAAAGACCGCCATACATCGGGGTAGCTACAAATAAATACGGTTTAGTTTCCATTCTTTTTCCTCTCGTTTCCTTTTGCATACCAATCTTTTTGATTAGGTTTTGTAAGTCTGTAATTCACTGTGTAAAGCCCTGTACCACCAAAGTTTGGAAATTGGTTACTGGCTGCTTTAAACAATTCTTTATCCCCGTTATACGGATCAAGGGTGTGGAATAGTCTTTGAGATATACGGTTAATCACGCAGTTCTTGAATAAATAACAGTTCATATCCACAAATGTATAGCCACCCTCCCAGCTAGGAGCATTTCCTAGGCTGTCCGATTCGTCGTTAAATAAGAAATTGCCCTCTTTATCTACAATCCGTCTAAGACTATAACACCAGTCCCAATTATTCTTTTCTAAAGCCTCTACCATGGAAGATATATGGTTTGGTTCATACCAGTTATCTTCGTCCAAAAACATTACATAATCTGCATTGGTTAGGAATGGAATGGCGGCATTGATCCTGTAACCGTTATAAAACCCAGTATAGGGTAAACCATTAAACCCTTGAATAGGCGTTCCAGTGTTCTCAGGAAGCACAATGAAGCTCTGCTTATATGGATGTGCCTGAATCATGCTAGCAACTCGTGTAGCGTAAGCAAGACCATCAACTACTATCCAATGCTCGGCATCATTGCCTACACTATGCATAGCTTGAGGCAACCAATCAGTCCCAATAGTCGGAGTGATTACTGCAATCCTCATTTCTCTTGTGCCTTTCTTATCTTTTCCCAAACAGAATCTTCGATTCGTTCTTCTAATTCCTGTAAAAATTCACGAATAGAATTAGGGCTTAATAAAATTACATTAGCAAATATTGCATATTGTTGGTCAAGGTCTAATGCGTTTTTTACATCAAGTGGAACTACCAATCCGTGTTTTCTAAAAATATCATCAACAAAATAGCTCATTTCTCTTGTGCCTTTCTTAGTATTGCTCTAGCAAACTTCATCAAATCATCTTTTTCAACACTTCCCCAGCCGTAATTAAACCAAACATGGTCTATTTCATCATCTGTTAGTGTCTTTAGTTGTGGCGAGCAAGTATGAATAGAATCGCCTGTAACTCTTTGTCCACAATCTAAACACGCAGTCCACGCTACTGGTTCATTGTTCATTTCTCTTGTGCCTTTCTTAGTATTGCTCTAGCAAACCCAACATCAAGCGTTGTCCAATCTCTTTTCCAAAAATCTTCGGTAATCTGCCATATTTCCTCATCTGTTAGTGTCTTTGCTGTCTGTGTAATAACAGGGTCATAAGCAATGGCACCGCATCTTGCACATACTTTTCCGTCGCCTTTCAACGCCTGTATTTCAGCTTGTTGCTGGCGTAGCATGGTGGCTGCTTTGTCCATTGTTATATAGCTTACATCGCCCCCATTCAAATCATCAGCTAGTTTATTTGCGTTCATACCAACTCCACAAAAGTAAATTCACTGGTCGGCACATCATAAAAGTATTCGCCTGATGCGACCTTTACGTTACGCACTTCTTTCATTGGAAATTCAAATATCTTTTTAGCCTCTATCCAATAAGCGTGATTCATATCATGTGTGATAGCAAAGAATAGTGCATGCCCAGCAAAGAATTTTGCTTTACGACTAGGCACATGAATGGTAGGAAATGGGCAGGTTGGACTCCATTGACGAACCTCTACCTCAACTACTCCAATTCGTTCATCGCCTTCCAACACAAGTAAGTCGACGCCGTAACGATCGGGATTAGGTAATATTTTGTAACCCATTTTAGATAAATACTTTGCAACTACTTCCTTAGCAGGAGCATCGTATTTATCGTGAAGGTCTTGCTCAAAAGCTTTAGTCCAACTCATGGGCTATCCCCAGTTGGTAGGGAAGTAGGATAGAAAAGTTTGCCAATAGTTGTGCCTGATACAGTATTGTATGTTATAGAAGAACCCTCACGCTTCATGGGTGCGCTACTAAATGAACTTATTTTTATTTCGTCGTCGTGTGGGTTAACAAGTCCTTCCAATACAATCTCAGTAAATTTCTGTTGCATTAGTTCGTTTATGCCAGCCTCAAGTTTTTTGCAGTCTTCTTCGTTTAAATATTCTTTGTAGGAACGAATTACCCCCATCCATTTATGCTCTTGCGTAAACTCTTCGGGGTGTGTTTTCATGCGTTCAAGCAACAGGGCGACCCCATCGTTTTGTTTTCTTGTAAGAACGGTCATCGCCTCATTAGCATCGTCCATCGTCATCTCCTTGTAGATAAAGGGCTAGCTCGTGGATGTTGTCCTCGTTGATAACGAACGTATGCCCACCTGCCTCACGAATCTTACGCATCTCTTTTTCTTGCAAAGCAGTCGGCTTGTTCTTTGCCGTAGCCTTACATTCAATAGCAAGGAATAGGGAATTAAAACAGCAGATAATGTCAGGCACACCTGATCTGCCAAAGCCATGTGTGGCTGGAAAGAAGTAATATATGTCGTGGGCTTTAAGTAGCTTAACTACCTTAGCCTTTACCTTTGCTTCGGGCGTCATTTCGTTTTCCTTTTATACTGCTAATTATTGACACAGTATAGTCCTAAAGAAAACAAATTGCAAAGTATTTTATAGGGACTTTCCCTAACATTTCGACATCAATGTCGTTTTGTTACGACAATAAAAAAGCCACCCGAAGGTGGCTTAGTATGGGAAGAAGCAGATTACGCACCCATTTGCGTTCGAGGAGATGCTCGGTTTCCCGACGCTGACCGCTACATCATGCGAGATAGGTAGTCAGCATTACAAATATCACGTGAAGTGACAATTCTATTATTGCTTGACTTTAGTTTTTCCGTCAACAATATAAAACACATGGTCAAGTAGCTTGACCCCAAGATGAGAGTAATACTCGCCTTGTTGTATGACTTTGAACATAGCCAGCTTCTCGCCCATATCTTTAGGGATTTGGTCAAAAGCCGAATACTTAATTACCTCATCAGTTTTAAAGTCAAGGATTGCATAGCTACCATCTGTGTAGGCTTGCACACCATACCCAAGCTTGGCTTCTAGCTCATCACTAACGGCTTTGACTTCGTAATACTGCTCACATACTTGGTCGGTAAGTTTTATGTTAGAGATATATACAGAGCTATTGGCTTGGAGTGTAACTATTCCTTCGCCGTTGATGCGTGCGTGATACGAGGCTAAGGCAAAGTCTCTAGCTATTTCATTTTGTCTCGTTGACCAAGAAACCTGATTGTCAATGCTACCTAAGGCAGACTTAACCCTTTCCGATACCATGTTGCGTATCTGATTGGCTAGTTCGTCCTTAGCTCTGGCTACTAAGCCTTTCTTAGCATGACGCAACGCAACCTTCTTGTGTATAGAAGTAGTCATGTTGCCACCTCGCAATTTATTTATGCGAAAGGACTCGACCCCATACACTAGCTCTTTCTTACCACACCGATACTCTTCGGATGTGCCGACAGAACCCAACTCCTCGCCACCTTCATACACCTTAACTTTGTGATACGCATCATAGTGGTCGTATTGTTTAGTGGTTTCGTTTAGTTTGTAAATACTTCTTACGCAGTCGTTGTCTAGCACAAACCTACACTTTGGCTTGACAAGGGCTACATCATCTACAAACTGTTCTAGGTCTTCAGCAAAAGGCAAGCCCTTCTTCTTCGCATCTAGTGCGGTGGTATCAATCTTTGTTAGCATCATTACTCCTAAAAGTTAAACTTCGATAAAATTGCATCAACCTGAGATTTAACAGATTGTCTTGCTACTAAGGAACTACGCAGTTCTTCAGCATCGTGCTTGCTTAGAGCTAGCTTCAAGTCCTGACGAGCCTTCTCCATCGCAGGGTCTTTAGTTATGTTGAGGTGCTTTAACATATCTACTAACTCTACTGCGTTGTCGACTAGCGTATCTCGAAAGACACGAAACTCCTCAACCATCTGACCATTCTCGTCTTTCACATAGTCAACACTCAGTCGGTCACTCATGCGGGTCAGGCAATCCTTAAGCCTTTCCCACGCATCACGCATTGCGTTGTTGAGGCGATCTTGGTGTGCCTTATTGCAGTTCGCAATGATGTCGGCTTTGGCTTCCTCGTTGATGTCGATACGGAAATCCCCTGCGTTGGGGACAGGGAAGAAGGAATAGTTAAACTTAAATCTACCCCGCAATGAACCCGCATCAGGATATTCGTTTCTGTCGAACAGGTCACCAAGTTGGAAAGCCGCCGCCGATACCAAGTCAGGATAAGAGTCGATGAACTTGTCGACTAATGCGTTGTAGTTATCTTCCATTACATTGAGTTGCTCTTTGTAATTCATGAAGTTGCTCATAGGCAAAAGACGAGAGCCATTGTCAGACCACGGAAGCGTCTGCGAAAGATGCCATGCACGAGCACCAGCCGCATACTTGATGATCTTATCCAGCACACCTGTGCCTGCCATCAAATTCTTATTGACATTGACGGCTGAGACTTTGGTGTTCTTAGCTACATCTACTTCTGCCGAGACTTTCTTGTCTAGCTTGCGTGCAGTCCAAGAACTAATAGATAGCTCGACAAGCATAGCCGATGAAGCAATACTAATTTCATTACTCATTTCCATCTCCTTCGTTGGTTAACATTTCGACACCATTGTCGGTTTGTTTTACAGGGACTTCATTTAACTTCAAAATGTGTTGTATTACTTGAGAATACGATGGGCGGAAGCCTAGCTCACCAGATAAGCTCACCTGCAACTTTTTCAAAGCCGCCATAGTCTCGGGGTTAATTGATACATTTACTTTTGTCATTTCTTACTCCACATGAACGGTTTTACCAACAACAGAATCGAAACCTCGATTCCCCTTTACGCACCACAACACAGGCATGCTACCTAAACTTGCGTAGTCGCTTGGGCTTTGCTGTCCTATGTAGCCATCAGTCAGGAACAACAAGCACTCGGCTTTCATATTGTTTTTAGCAATATACTTGGGCACGCACACAGGGTTAGTGCCGCCACCGCCTGCTGGTTTAGTAGATTCGACCAATCCTGAAAGCTGGCTATTGTTATATGTTTCTCGAGAAGCAACAGCCGTATCCCAATACAGAATATCAATCTGCTCGGGATTAACTTCTTCGCAGATGGATTTCACCTCGGATAGAAACTGCGTCAATTCCTCAGTCCCGATAGAGCCTGATGTATCTATGCCAATGATGATGCCACCCACATTTTCAGAATAACTGCTCGGCATAATAAGGTCGGAAGCAATATACCTTTTGTGAAGGCGACGCCAGCTTGTCTTATCCTTTCCTTGTGTGACGGACTTAACAAAATCACGCAATGCTTCTTTCCAATCTATCTTAGGCACAAGCATTTCGCTGATAGAGCGCTCTACATTACCGCCCATCTTGCCCACGAGAATAGAACCTTGACGCAACGCAGACTCTATTTCTCTTGCGTGTGCATCTTGCTCTTCCTGTGTGCCTTCTTGTGCCCCTTCCCAATCATGCTCATCAAAGCTTTGCGGTAACTTTTCGACACCATCGTCGTTTTGTTCACCGCCGTCGCCCCCATCATCAGAAGAATGACCGTTACCAGCAACAAGAATCTTTACGCCCTTGCCGTAGTCCTTGCCATACTTCTGCACTAGATCAGCGTAGACTTGAGCCGCATCCATGCCACGATACTTCTCATCAATGCAACCCATGATGTTGCCTTCCTCATCAGTCGGCATCTCGGTGAACTGACCATGCGAGTCATAGTCATTGATCTGCAAGTTGATGACATAGTCGCAAGCCACATTCGCAAGGTGTGCGTTCTCCTTGTATAGCTTTTGCCACACAATCAGATGACGATAAGCCTTGTGCATATTCTCGTGCAGTATCAGAAAGGCGAGTTGCTTGTCGTTGAGTCTATCGACGAATGCCCTGTCATAGATGACATCAAGCCCGTTGGTTTGGGCTGTGCCACTTGAGGTGTCGTCTTTGACTTCGACCTTGCCAATCATGAATAAGCCTGAGAACAATGCAAAGTTCTTGTGCTTCATAAGTTGCACATGCGTGCGTTCAATGCGTTGTTCTGCCGTAAGTTTTGACATTTTCTTCTCCTTCCTCGTCGTCTTCCATATCTTCCATTTGCTTAGCTTCGATTGCTTTGCAGACACCACCGACCACACTATGTATGAAGTCCTGCGGTTCCATCTGTGCTTGATCTAAAGCACACTGCACTGCCATAGCGACTAGCACAGTCAAAGCTAAACCCACTTCTATGTCGGCTTCGCATAGCAAATCACTTATCTTGCTTTTTATTTGCGTGGCTTTTTTAATCATAGCCTTGCGTTCATTTGCACTCATTTCGTTACACTCCTAATAAAATCAATAACAAGAGTAGACCAAAAGGCTACCCACCAACCCGCAGATACATCTGCTTCCTTAAAAAGGAATGCGACTAATACATAAACAATTAACATACATACTCCTTAGAATAAATACTGATTAGCGGACATCCAATCCACAAAGGCTTGGCTTGTGAAAAACAACTTCTTCTTCTCGTCGTCTTTCATACCTGTCAAGCAGAACACCGACTGCAATTCTTTTGGTGTGCGTTTGAGATAAGTAAAGAACTTAGAGATAGTGTTGCGGTCAATCTTTTGCACAGCACTAAACGCAAGCAAGCACAAAGCCGCAGGACTATTAGGAACTACTGCTTTCTCAGGGTCTTTGCAAATCTCTTCCCATGTTGGTAAACTGTCGGCAACGGCAACATAAGCCATCAAATCTCGTGCTGCTGGTGCACCAATCGTGCCTTCCAATGCACAGATGACTGCGTTCTCCGTAGTCAATGCCCGCTTCTTAATAATGTTGCTAGCTCTTTCTAAAGAACGAGGAGAGACAAACGACTTCTGAACTTCCTTAGGGTTAAAGATATACTTATTGCCCGCTTGACCCGCATCAAGATACGACGCAAGAGCTTGCGGTGTTTCTTTTACCCACGCAAGAACCTCAGGGGCTATCTCGTTGTGAATCGCCCACTCACCCCAAGAGTCAGGGTCAATCGAACCATCAATGTTAAATCCAGCATGAGGCTTCTTCACATTCATAACACTAATGCGATTGCGAGAGTGAGCCATCATGTTGTCGCCTACTCCGTCGGTAGTGTAATTACCTGCCGTAACGACTATCGTATCCTTGTGTAATGGGATACCCATAATCTGCCGTGGGCTGTTAAGCATTGGATGCAACATATTCTTTACAGACTGATGTCCTTTTGTAAACTCGTCGGCAAAGATAACCAATGGCTCACCTGTGTGAAAACCCCATTGAGAATTAGGGTAAAGCGTTGTGGTTTTGGTTTCGTGATTAGGAATAGGAATACCTAGTTCGCCTAGCTCTACATTAGGCACATCAATGTAGATACCTTTGAACCCTGTGCGTTCCACTAGGTGCTTAAACATACTCGTTTTGCCTACACCTGGCTCACCCATAAGGTGAAAGGTTGCTTGAGAACCACAAGCTAGGATAGTTTCTTCTGCTTCTTTCAAAGTCACAACACGGTTTAATAATATTTCAGACATTTCGTTTTCCTCTTAATTAAAATTAACATTCCGACAGGATTGTCGAATTGTTTTACTGCACAAACTTAGCATTGCGATCAATGAACGCTTTGCCAACTGGTTGCTCCACCTTCTCGAACACTAAATCTTTGTGTTCAAACTTCAATACATTTGCAAAGCCTTCTTCGAACTGCTTAGAACTACACCTTTGCTTGCCCATGTATGAATAATTACCGAACGCATAGCCACAATAGCAAGCTAACTTAAACATGAGGTCTAAGTCGTTGTTAGTCTGTGCCTGCATTATTTTCTGCAACAGATGACTACGATTTTCTGCTGCGTCCGAACTCCAATGACCATTGCCCATCAACCGCATTGACCCAAACCCAATGTCTTTGTAATTGATGGTCTCGACTGCGTCGTCTATGCCAAACATGGTTCTTGCGTAATCTATAAACTGTGTATAACAGCGTTTGATGCGACCAAGCTCTTTGCGTTTTATGATGTGCTTATACTCGGGCACGACCCTATCCATTGCTGGATAAAAATATCCATCTTCGTTTTGCTCGATAATCAATGCGTCATTTTTGCTAGTCGGCAACGCATAATCCAAACCTTTTTTGTTTTGGAAATACCATTTGCCCGAGGCAGAAATGACCGATCCGAACTGAGCTAGACTGAAAGTTAGAAAGCCCATAGTAGTTGGGTTTTTCCACCCATTGACACGAATCGCAATTTTCCCATCAGGAAAAAACTCCACACAGTTAGTGTTATACAAACGACAGGCATAGCTATCTGCAAATGTGCCAAGTGGGTTGTCCACGCCGCCATCAATGGCTATCCTATTCTTGACAATCTCATACCATGTGAAACGACGGTTTTTGCCCAATGGTCTTATCTCAGGCTGACGACCACGAATAGGTATTACCGCTTCGTAATGAGCTTTCGCTTCGTTGTAATCATTGAACGACGGAATGCGAGCACTGTTGTATCCGCTATGTTTATACATTTGCTTCTCCTTATTTGTTTATCCACAACCAAAAGCCGATTGCGAATGGTGATATGACACAGGCAGTCACGACGAACCCAATCACCGCATCTACGAAAAATGCCCATGCCAGCTTGGTATCAGTATTAAAACTAATAACCGCACAGGCATACTCAGCGTCACGATTAGCTTGGCTAAGTGTGCGAGGCACAGGACTGATGTTTTTAACTAACTCTTTACTCGGATAATTCATTTGCTTTCTCCTTCGCTTTTTTAAGAATCCGCAGGGCTTGCCAAGCGAGAGCAAGTCTGTGGTCGGTGTAAACACCTTTTAATTGAGTGGTCTCCAGACAGTCGATCGCCTCATCTATTGCTTGAGAATAGATAACCTCGACCATTGGTGGTTGCTCAGGTGGTTCAAGCAACATTTCCGCCCACATTTTCTTCATATATCCCACTACTCATCTCCTTCCCAAAGGTTAAATAAATCACTAACAAAACTACATACTGCATACAGACCTACTGCAACCAAGCCTGCAAACAATCCGCCTAAAATCCAGCTATTGATACCTACTAAAAAGTCTTTCATAACTATTCGACTCCTTTGTCGTTTTGTTCCTCGAAGAACCTTGCACAGAACCCTTCAATGAACCCATCTTTGTATGCCCCGAAAGCATGAAGTTGCTCAAACCCTGTCCAGTTGTGGACATAGTGTTCACGCTTCCACTTCTCTAGCTTCTCGTCCATGATCCGCTTCATAGTCAGATAGCCGTCATTTGCCACAGTCGTCCTCGCTTTCTTCGTAGGGGTTACGCCAGTCCAAGTGCAAACCGAAGATATAAAAGTATGGGTTGTGTTTTACCACTAATTCCCGCTTTTCCTCGATAGTCGGCGTTGTCTTAATGAGTTGCTGTATAGACTGAGCTTCTGCTTCAGCGATCAGGCTTTTGCGTTTGCGGTCTGCTCGTGTAATGTGTAGAGTCATGTTGTCCTCTTTGGGTTGAGTTGAGATAAAAGTTCCCAACTGTGGATATATGTCGGAGTTGACTTGTTGATGGGAATAACTCGGCTTTGCTTCATCTTTAGCTGATGAGTAGCTTCGATGTCACCGCAAGCGGGACATGTGTGCTTTAAGCCGTGTTTGGTTTGATGGTCATAGCGACCCTGAGTAATGCGTGGGAAATTACACCTCACACACATATAGTGCGTGAATATAGCGTGTTGCGACATACACATCTCCTATAAAAATAACAAACCGACGGAATTGTCGAAATGTTTACTACTACCTTCTAACACCTTTTGCTGCTAAATTTTGAATTACTATACTTCGTATAGTATACCACACTTTCTTGACAAAGTCAAGTTTATGTTAGGTTTTTGTGGGAAATGTTATGCTATTTGTGGGAATGATATTAAATGTTATTGAATGTTATTTTCGTAATAACATTGTCTAAGCCTTGTATTTATTGGGCTGTAGGGATTTTTATATGTAATGTTATAATGTTATATAAAGTTCAAAATCACACCGCCAGCAAATTTCCCTGCACTATGCGAGGGGGGTCTTCGTCTCTGCAAAAATTAAAAAATGCCAAAGTAATCCCAATAACATTTTAACATTTTAACATTCTTTATAAATCAAGGACTTACCAATAACATTATAAATAACATTGAATAACAAAGCGACAACTCGGTCGAAATGTTAAACACTTGACAGCCGAAAAACTATGTGTTACTCTGCGTATACGCAGAGCCGATTGAGGGAATCTCGCTCGTGGGCTAATGCGTTGTTACAAATGACCGTTCCCTATTGAGATAGGGAATAAG